>Ga0137308_100414_pt1 | contig 72586 bp, 72 predicted proteins | sample Inofrocosms_June_FD_97181 | JGI IMG/M metagenome (GOLD analysis project Ga0137308, IMG submission 97181) | Mouse cecal microbial communities from Vienna, Austria - N-Acetylneuraminic and N-Acetylglucosamine D2O microcosms_June | ecosystem: Host-associated > Mammals > Digestive system > Large... | reverse complement strand
AAGTCTATGCGCTCTATTTTATTGTAAAGGAGCAGATTTATGAGTAAGGACAGCAACACACAGCATAGAGCAACCCGACAGCACCCACCCACAAAAATCATCGTGGAAAGGCACTATGTAGGCACTGAAAAAATGGAAACGGTATTCAGGCGGATAGCCGAGGAACAGATAACAAAAAAGGTTAAGGAGATAGCGGAAAACAGCGTAAATTAGCACTGGAAACGGAAAAGGGAATATAGTATAATAGGAATTCTAATCTGATATTATCATAAGAGGCAACCCCCATTGGAGTCTGAATCCCCTGAAACGCCCATTGTACCTCTGTCTGATCTTTATCTTTGCAAATCAACAATCCTATTGTCGGATTTTCATCAGGTGTACGAATAAGTTCGTTAACAGCATTTACGTAAAAATTTAATTTTCCAGCAAATTCAGGTTCAAAAGAAACAGCCTTCAATTCAACTACGATATAGCATTTAAGACGAATATGATAAAATAACATATCAATTTTGCGTGTTTTTCCAGAAACAACAATTTCTTTCTGCCGTCCAATAAAAGCGAACCCGGTTCCTAATTCCAACAAGAATCTGGTAATATTCTTTTCCAATGCAGATTCCAAAGCAGTTTCATCATATCCTTCGGGTAAAGAAATAAAGCTTAAGTCATATGTGTCTTTCACGATCTCCTGTGCCATTTTCCCCTGAATTCCAGGAAGCCTTTCAGAAAAATTTGTATTCGCTGCTCCAGCGTTATGATACAAATTTGCTTTTATACAGTCGATCAAGGCATTTCTACTCCATTCTTCTTCAATTGCTTTTTGAATGTAAAACAGAGCCTCATCTATAGAAGCGCACCTTGTAACAATCTCGACATGATGTCTCCATGGAACAAAACCAAAAAAAGCCGGGAATGGCATTTCTGCACCAACTTGGTGCAGTTTTTCTGGTAATTCATTTTCCCGGATTTCTGCACCAAGCTGATGCAGTTTTGGATTGTCAAGATTTAGTCTGTTTTCTAAATCGTGAATTAAATTATATGATTCTTCTGCTAATGCATAAAAGGAATACCACTTTTTCATATTCCAGAGATTTCTGGCTGAAAATCCTTTGACATCTGGAAATTCATGCTGTAAATCCAGACTCAGTTGCTCAACAATACCTCGTCCCCATCTTTCTTCTGATTTGCGCACAACCAGATCCCGTCCAAGCTGCCAGTTAAATAATAGCTGTTCGGAATTCACTTTTACTGCTGCTTTTATTTGCGCATTTCTAAAACGCTCTTTGACATTATGAATCCATCGTACATAATCAATATCTAAATGTACATCATGTGAGCTTACAATGATTGGCTTTCTATTTCTTTTATCAATCATCAGAATTGCTATTTTCCTCCTCTCATTTTAAATCCCCATAACGTTTCCTGGCAGATTCGACAGCTCTCCTGCCGCCTCTCGTAAACCCGGTCCGTCTCTCTTCGACTTCCAAGCAAAAACTCCGAATTCCTGTCATGCTTTTTTCGGTTTTCCCGAATGGAGCGCTCGCTGTAATTTGCATAACAATACACACATCCGTTCAGACATGTGTTATACGCCCCGATATCGATGCTCTCTGCGCACTGGCAGGCCGGCCTCTGCCCTTTTGCCCTTTTCAGGTCAAGTCTGCAGCCGCAGGCCTGCTCGAGAATCTCCCTGTCAATGCACGCCCCTCTCCGGATTCCGCAGTCTTCCAGATCAGCAATTTCCCCGCAGCTCTGTGCCCGGATCTGGCAGTGGGCCGCGGTTTTTCCGATCTTTCCGGCAACCTCTCTCATGACAGGCTCGGGTATCTCCCGGATCCCCCTATCCTGTAATTTCCTGTAAGGATCCACAAAGCTTATAACCACCCTGTCCGTGTAACCGGAAAGCTCCCCGCACATGGCGGCAAAGGCCTCTGCGTGATACGATACCGGATATCTCTCGTTTATGATTATGGGATCATAACGCCAGATCACACGATGCTTTCCCAGCCGGGTGCTGAGCTTCTTAAAATTTTCAAGAATTTCCTTCTTGGAACGCAGATGCCGTTCCAGGTCATTGCCGTATGGCGTAACCGTGTATTGAAAGCAGTACCTGTATCCCGCCTCGTCCAAAGAGGCGAGCTGATCCATCATGTTTCCGGAGTCCTTGGTCCAGAAAACAATGCAGTCTACCACCTCCGGATTCAAAACAACCCTGGAAACCTGCGAGGCGTTCATGGGGTTGCGCACCAGAACATATCCGGCCCGGATCCGTTCCATAAACCATTCCGAATAAAAACACGGGATATCCGTTCTGCGGGATGCTGAGATAATCATGACAGATGCAGCGTGTAGAAGGACGCCTCAAATGTCTCGCTCCCGTCAAAACGGGAATACTGCCCATAGTGGTCAAAAACAAAACCGCACTTTGCAAGTACTCTTCCGGAGGCCGCATTCGCATTGGCATGGTTGGCTCCGAAATCTCTTGCTCCCAGCTCATCATACGCCCACCGGATCATAGCCCTTGCCGCCTCCGTGGTATAGCCCTTCCCCCAATAGCTTCGGTTCGTATTATATCCCAGCTCATAATCCTTCCGCTTCGGGTCATAGGAAATGTCACCGGAGCCGATCACCTTCCCCTGGCTTTTGAGGAAAAATCCAAACAGATTCTCATCCTCTTCTATGGAAGAGATCCATTCCTTCACCTGTGTGATATTCTGATAAAGAGAATACGGCATGTATCTGTTTACCTGCGGGTCGCCGACCCATTCAAACACATCCTGTGCATCCTGCTCTGTCAGCGGACGCAGGATCAGGCGTTGTGTCTCAATCTGTCTGTTCATAAGCATCTCCTTCTGTCTTGCCGTTTCTTTCGCCACATATGATTCATATTATCCTATTTTCCCTGAAAAAACAATGCTAAAGGATATCTGCGGTCAAGAAATAAAATCAGACTTATGGTATGATGATCTCATGAGTTACATTTAACGCTTTCATGCATGAAACACGGGAAATCTATGGCAAAAAGAGGTCGAAACTATGAAAAATGAGGGATTGGAAAAAACACTCGCCTATATTGACGCACATATCTATGAAAAACTGACGCTTCCCAGGCTGGCCGGCCTTGCAGGCTACAGCCCTTTTTACTTCAGCCGGCTGTTTTCAGAGGTAATGGGAATGCCCGTGACCGGATATGTCAGAATAAGAAAGCTTCAATATTCCGTCGCATCTTTACTGGAGGGTAAGAAAGTGCTTGAAGTCTCTCTCATGTACGGTTTCGAATCCCATGAAGGTTATACCAGAGCGTTCACACAACTTTTCGGCTCAACACCCAGCACCGTAAAGAGACATCTCACGTCGTATCAGGTACCGGCTTACGTTGTGCCAGATAAAAGTCCAAGGAGGGATTTTATGGAAAACAACAATAGCAATTTACAGGAACATCTGCAGCTTCTGATATATGAAATACTGGAACAATCTTTGGGGGAGGCCCGGGAAGGCCACTGCACCGAAATCAAGATCCTCGTCCGCAAAGACGGAACCGTACAGATCTCTGATAACGGCCGGGGTATTCCCCTCTCGCAGGATGAAAACGAAGATCAAAAGATCCTGGACCGGCTTCTTGCCGGCTGTCCCGTTTCCGGTCTGGAATACGGCAGGATGGGAGATTTTTCCGCACTGAACCTGCAGACCGTCAATTCTCTGTGTGAGAGCCTGCAGGTTTGTGTATATAGAAATGGCACTTGCTTTTTGCAGGACTATGTGCGGGGAATCCCGCAGCATAAGCTCAGAGCCAACCCTTCCAAAGCGGAATGCGGTATGCGCATCACCATGAAACCGGATACAACTATATTTGGAGATGCTGTATGCTCCTGTGACCTTCTGAAAGAATGGATGCAAGGACGCCTTTCCGCTTTGGATCCCGGCGCTCTGAATGTGTCCGTTGAGGTTTGTGAAACGTTTTAACCACGGCCCTGCGCGTCACTATGAAGTTTCAGCCTGAAAGAAACGGATTTCAGCAACTTACTATTTTGCAATCACTTGGTTAATTATAACATGGCAAACGCACGATTCCTACTCTCAGAACAAAAAAATATGGTAAACAGCAGATTTCCTTTGCTGTTTACCATATCTGTCACCGCCTCTTTAGTCCAGAACCCCCGCCACCGGCAGGTTTTCCATCGCCGTTCTCCTTTCGTAAGGGGAAGTAAGCTCCAGATATCGCCCCTCCCTGCCGCTTTTCTCAAATGTGGTTAAGATTTCCAGGACGTGGAGGGTCTGCTGCACGTCCGCTCGGAAATTTCTTCCGGTGCGCACCGCCTTTGCCATGTCCGCAACACCCAGTCCTCTGCTGTTTTCGGCATAGCCGTACAAAAGCGGCATCTCCTTGAAACTTCCGTCCTCCGGGCGAAGCAGGCTGACGCTTCCGCCAAAGCCGTTGGGATCCGGCACCCGCAGGGTTCCCCTTGTTCCATAGATTTCCAGAAACGCCTGTCTGTCGTAATAGACGTCAAAGGTGGTAAGCACCGTACCGATTGCCCCGTTCTCAAACTGCAGAAGTCCTGCGGTATGGGTCGGCACCTCTACATCCACCACCGTGCCCCGCTTCGGCTCACTAGTGATGATACGCTGTGAAAATCCTTTCCCGCACATGCCGCTTACGCCTTTCACCCTGCCGACAAGATTGACCAAAGCAGTCATGTAATAGGGTCCCATATCCATCATCGGTCCGCCGCCTGCCTGATAATAAAATTCCGGTGCGGGATGCCAGCCTTCATGTCCGTGGCATACCATCTGCGCCTGTGCGCCGATCACATCCCCGATAAAACCATCGTCAATCAGCCTGCGGCAGGTCTGAATGCCAGCACCCAAAAAGGTATCCGGCGCACCGCCAAGCAAAAGCCCCTTTTCCCTGGCAAAGGCCGCCAGTTCCGCTCCCTCCTCATAAACTGCCGCCAGCGGTTTTTCGCTGTACACATGCTTCCCGGCAAGCAAAGCCGCCTTTGTTGTTTTGTAATGCTCATTGGGACGCGTCAGATTTAAGATAATCTCGATCTCTTCATCCGCCAGCATCTCCTCCATAGTTCCGTATACTTTCGGGATCTTATATTCCTCCGCCGCCTCTTTTGCCTTTTCCGGAAAAAGATCGCATACGGCCGTTATTTCCACCTCTGTAAATACCTTCGTAAGGTTCTTAAAATATATTCCGCTGATCGCACCGGCTCCCAGCACACCGATTTTTACCTTGTTCATAGCACACTCCTCTCCTTTGCAGCCTGCCAATTAATACCCGCACGCTCTTAATACATTTTGGCGGTATTCTCATACCGCTCTGTGGTGAGATTGTTTTTCCGCACATAGGCTTTCCCTTCCGCCGCCCACAAAAGGCCTCTCTCCATCAGAACCGCCGCAGTCGGAAATTTGTCAAACACGTCGTCATGATGTCCCAGCGAACAGTAAAACACTCTGCCATTCCCCCAGAATTTCGTCCAGGCCACCGGCATGTCCACCGCTTTATTGGCGCTGTGGTAATAATTTACCACCGGGAATCTGGTTGATGCCAGAACCTCCACCGCCGGATCCACATGAAGATAATAATGCTCGCTGCACACATGGAAATCCTCGAGCCCCTCCACGATCGGACCGGAACCCTTGTGAATGTTTACCGTATAATCAATCCCGTCTCCTCCGGGATGGCTGACCCACTGCCCGCCAGTCATAAATTGCCACTCCACATCCTGACGGAAAGCATCGCACATTCCGCCGTGACAGCCCGCAAGACCGGTTCCGGCAGCAACCGCAAGACTGATGTTTTTGCGGTAATCCGGATGGATCTCGCCCATGGTCCAGCAGGGGATGATCAAATCCATTGCCATCACCTTTTCCCGATCCGCCAGCACGTCCTGACTGCCTGATATTTCACAGCTGTAGCCGTGTTTTTCCATCATTTTCCCAAATCTTTCTGCTACAAGCCCGGGCTCATGGCCGTCCCATCCGCCCTGAAAAATCAATACCTTTTTTGTTGTCTCCATACGGAATCTCCTTTCTGATCTCTTCTCAAAGAATTCATACTTGCAGTATAACAGCTTCCTTGGTAGAATGATTGTCAAAGCTCCAATGAAATCACCCAAAAATTGCTCTGTCATCAAAGATAGGTTTCTAATTATCCGCAGGAAGGAGAACGTTTTCCATGCAGCCATTTTATGAAAAAAAGGACGAGGAATTCCGCTGCTTTTTCTCGGCGGACATGACCTTCCCGGCGCATCTGCACCATGCGGCCGAGCTGGTATTTGTCCAGGACGGAAGCCTTACGGTCACCGCCCAGGATCAGACAAAAATACTCCGGAAAAACGAGGCCGCCCTCATTTTTCCGGAGACAATCCACAGCTACCTGACACAGGACTTTTCCCGTTCCGTCCTGTGTGTCTTTTCCCCTTCCCGTGCAAAGGAGTATTATCATCTGCTTTGCAGGAAACAGCCAAAGTGTCCGTTCTTTTCCTCCCCCGCCTCTGACGCTGACCTTGTGACCGCTTTTGAGCGGATGCTGCGGTATGCAAACCAGTCTCTTTCCGTCAGTGAGGCATGGCTGAATCTGATCTTGGCCTATCTGATGTCCGAAGCGGTCCTGATCCCCCGTGACAACCGTTCCCGCTCAGATATCGGCTATCAGATCATTTCTTATATTTCCAACCACTTTCAGGAGCCGCTGACTCTTGATCAGGTCGCCCTGGAACTGCATTTCAACAAATACTATATTTCTAGAACCTTCTCCTGCAGGCTGCACTGCAGCTTCCACGAATATCTAAACCGGCTGCGGCTGGACTTTGCCGCCCGTCTGCTACGGGAAACGGACCGAAGCATCACACAGATCTGGCAGGAATCCGGGTTTGAGAGTCAGAAAACCTTTAACCGCACTTTTCGCTCCTGCTACGGGATGACGCCTTCCGGATACCGCATGACGCCTTTCCCGTGTTCTTCTCATCCTTCCTGATACCACTGCTCCTGGGCCTCATACAGCCGTTTATATTCGCCCTCCCGGGCTATGAGTTCCTCATGGGTTCCAATCTGAACGGCACGTCCCTTACTCATGACCAGAATCCGGTCCGCCAGCTTCACGGAACCAAGGCGGTGGGTCACGATCACCGCCGACTTATTCCTGGCGATTTCGGCAAACCGGTTGTAGATTCTGGTCTCCTCATAAGGATCTATGGCGGCCGTGGGTTCATCCAGGATAATCAGATCATGATCCCGGAAAAAACCCCTGGCTATGGCCGTTCTCTGCCATTGCCCCCCGGAGAGATCCACCCCGTCAAACTCCCTTGAGAGCATGGTGTCATAACCACACAAAAAGACCTCATCCTCTTTGTCAACGCCGGCCATGCCGCATACCCGGTCAAGCTCCTCATCCCCGCAGTGCCTCAGCCTGTCGCTGATGATAATATTTTCACCAAGTGTCATCTGATAGCGCTGGAATTTCTGGAACACCGCCGAGGTGCGCGCCGTAAGGGCTCTCATGGAGAGAGTTCGGGTATCTGTCCCGTTTCTCATAACGCTTCCGCTCTTTGGATCATAGAGACCGGCAATCAGCCGGACCAGCGTGGATTTTCCCGAACCGTTTTCCCCCACAACGGCAAGTGTCTCTCCCTTTTTCAGCGTAAAGGAGACCTCCCTTATGGCATCCGCTTCCGCACCCGGATAGGAAAAGCTCACATCCGTAAGCGCAATATCGCCCCATCCCGGCGCCTCGTCCTGCCCGCACTCCCGCTCATCAAGGTCCAGGAAATTCAGATAATTCTGGATACTTCCCATGTTTTGTGCCATGTTGGAAATGTGTCTGCAGATAATTTCCTCCATAATGCTGTAGAGCATTCCAAGGGAGTTAAAAACCGCGGCAAATGCGCCAACGCTCACCTCACCCTTCATCAGTGCGTCAAAAAGCAGAAACAGAATGCCCACATAGCCCGCAACGGTCAAAATGCGCATGGAGAGCTCAAACAGGTTGGATTTCATGGATGCCTTATATTTCAGCCTCTGCATGAGATCCAACGCTTCCAGATACAGCCTTTTAAAGTACGAAAATCCGCCAAGCAGCCTCGTCTCACGGAAAAATTCCCGGCTCACCATGCAGGCCTCGTAGTGCTCATATTCCCTGCGCACAGGAGCCGATTCATCCTCCAGGCCGGAAAAGGCCTTCATCCGGATCAGCTGCGCAAGGGCCGTGGGCAGGAAAATAATGACGATTACAACGGCAAGTATGGGCTTTAGGGAAAACAGATACCAGCCCATAAACAGAAAGTACGGGATATAAAAGGTCAGAAGAGCCGTAAAGTCACAGACAAACCAGAATGCGTTTTCCTTTCCGGCCTCCGCCTTGTTGATATCGTCCAGTTTCCCGGTATCCTCGAAAACCACCGGGGAGAGCCGGGCGATCTTTTCGTGGATTTCCTTTGACTGATACCCAAGCACCTTGCTTCCCAAAACATCCGGCAGAAAATTTCCCGCACCGTTTAACACCTGACAGCCCACGTTGGCAAGCCCCAGAAACCCGAGGGCCGCAAAGGCCGCTCCCAAGGAGACCCTTCCTTCTGCCATTGCCGCGGCCTGATCAAAAAAACGCTGCTGCATCACGGTCTCAACACCCCAGGAAACACCGTGGCAAACGGTGACAACCGCAAACGCAAGAAACAGCAGGGGCGCCGGTCTCATCGTCCCGGGCAGCAGTCTTAACAATACTTTTATCAAGTTTTTGTTCTTTTTTTCTTTCATTGATACCAGCTCCTTTGCGCCTCAAACATTTCCGCATAGATACCGTTTTCGGCAAGCAGCTCCTCGTGACTGCCCTTCTGTGCAACCCGTCCCTTATCGATCACGATAATCTCGTCGGCAAGCCGGGCCCCTCCCAGCCTGTGGGTGATGAAGATCGTGGTCTTTCCTGCGCTGATCTGTCCGAACAGCTGGTAAATATCACTCTCCGCCACCGGATCGAGAGCCGCCGTTGGCTCGTCCAGGATCCGCACCTCTGCAGGGCGGTAAAGGGCTCTGGCGACAGCCACTTTCTGCCACTCTCCGCCCGAGAGATCCACACCCTTTTCCTTCACCTTGCCAAGGGGTGTCTTCATTCCCTCCGGCAGCCTTTCCATCACATCCGAAAGGCCGATGCTCTCTGCCGCTTCCCGAACCTTTTCTTCCCTGCGTTCCAGCACATTCCCGATGGCAATATTGTCCTCCAGGGAAATCTGATATCTGGCAAAATCCTGGAATACCACGGAAAAGCAGGCCTTTAATTCTGCCTGGGAATAAGACTCGAGCGGTTTTCCGTTCAGAAGGATCTCGCCCTCATATTCCCTGTAAAGACCTGTGAGAAGCTTTGTGAGGGTGGTCTTGCCGGCACCGTTCACGCCCACGAAAGCATAATGACGGCCTTTTTCCATGCGAAGACAGAAATCCTTCAAAATGTACTGCTCCGTTTTGGGATACCGGAAGGACACATGGCGAAATTCCACGCACTCAAAAGGCATGCTTTCCTCTGGCGGATCCAGCGCTCCCTGCGTCTCGGGCAGAGCGGCGAACGCACTCAGATCCTTCAGGTATTCCGTGTTCCTGGCGATTTCGCTCATGGTATGGGAAAGCTCCCAGGACATCATCTGTATCAGGTTTAAAGTGGATGTGACCAGGGCCATAAACATACCGACGCTCACCGCCCCGCTCTTTAAGGGGAACAGGAGAACGCAGATGATCAGCAGGGAGAGAACCACCGTGATCAGGCTCGATCCCTTCATACGCACAAAAAACTTCAGGTTCACCCTGGTGTTGATCCTGCGGGCGGATTCATACTTCTCGTGCCAGAGCCGGTTCACCTCGTCGGTATAGCCGAACAGCGCTCTCTCCTCCACGCTGTCCCTGCCCTGGAGCACGCCCCTCAAATAATCCGCCCTCCGTGTGAACTTCATGGCTTCCTTGTTTTCCTCATAGATCTCTTTTCCACTTCGGACGGCAAGGACAAACAGCGGTACGGACATGGCCACAATGGCAATCCCGGCCCAGAAGACCTGCGCCATCAAAATAGAGAGAAGTGATCCCACCCGAAGGACAATGCCTGCGGCGCCCGTCAGGCTGTCAAAGCCGCCTCTTATTTTTCCCACCGGATCCGTGCACGTCCGGTTAATCAGATCCCAGGTTTCGTTGTCCTCGACACACCGGTATTCCAGCCTTGCTCTCTTTTCCACGACCTGGCTGCGGTATACCCTTGTCAGCTTCATCTCCGATCTTAGATTGACAAAGCTCATGAGCTGCCAGTTTAAATTGTTGTAGGTGATCAGCAGCACAAGCCCCAGAAGAGGCAGCCGGATCTCACCTCGCTCCGCATTTCCCGCAAAGATCAGAAGCGCCGTATCCACAAAGGATGCTGTCACCAGTACCTGCAGGGACGGCGTGATGGCCGCGGCCGCCTGATTGATGATCTTTATCAGCGTAAAAAAAGGACAGACCAGAACGGGGATCCGGATAAAATCCAAAAACCCATAGGTTCTTCCCGGCTCTATCAACACTCTCTTCATAGGTTCCTCCGTTTCCAGGCATTTACGGATCAATGCCTTTGTCATCCTGTTCATTATACCTGATATTCTCATCTCCCTGCCACCCTGAATATTTTTGTAAAAATTCGTGAGCTCCTTCCTGCTTTTCATTTTGAATCTAGTTTCTTCCTGCTGCGCTTGTGTTCCCCTTCTTCTTCCGCTATACTTAAGGTATACCGTCGGGCGGTCGAGGCGTGTGTGTCTCCATCTAAAGGCGGTATTTTTCTTTTTCAAGTCCCTACATCAAAAGGAGGTGCGATTTGAAGCTTTATACACAGACTTATGTTCCTGAAATCCACATGTCCCTGACGCCCATGGCCGAAATCGAGGGCTTTCCGGTTCGTCCCGGACTCTTCGATGTTCACGGAGCCATGATGCTGCCGGTTGGCGTAAATTTCACGGTACACACCCAGTACGGGATCTCCTGCACCCTTCTGCTTTTTCACAGGGACGCCCAGGAGCCCTTTGCCCGGCTTCCCTTTCCGGACGCCTACCGGATCGGTGATGTCTATTCCATGATCGTTTTCGGTCTGGATATTGAGGAATTTGAATATGCCTATCAGATAGACGGGCCATACGACCCGCAAAACGGACTGGTCTTTGACCCGGACGCCGTTCTCCTTGACCCTTATGCCAGATCTGTGGCCGGCCGGCGGTTCTGGGGAGATAAAAAGGCCGGCGGCTACCACGCCCGGGTGGTGAGAGATGTTTTTGACTGGGGCGCCATGCCCCAGTCCACACGAACCATGAGCGACCTTGTGATTTATGAGCTTCATGTCCGGGGTTTTACCTATCACCCCTCATCCGGCGTGAGACATCGGGGGACCTTTGCCGGACTTGCGGAAAAAATCCCCTATCTCAAAGAACTTGGAATCAATGCGGTGGAGCTCATGCCGATCTTTGAATTTGACGAGACCATGAATTCCAGGGAGATTGACGGCAGAGTGCTGCTGGATTACTGGGGCTATAACACGGTAGGCTTTTTTGCTCCCAACACCAGCTATATTTCCGCTGACGAATACAATCATGAGGGGACAGAGCTGAAGGAACTGATCAAGGCCTTTCACGACAACGGGATCGAGGTAATTCTGGATGTAGTGTTCAATCACACGGCGGAGGGAAATGAAAAAGGAGCCACCTTCTGCTTTAAGGGCTTTGACAACAAGGTCTATTATATGCTGACCCCGGACGGCAATTATTACAATTTCAGCGGCTGCGGCAACACCTTAAACTGTAATCATCCCATCGTGCGCCTTCTGATTCTGGAATGCCTGCGCTACTGGACGGTGAGCTACCGGATCGACGGCTTCCGCTTTGATCTTGCAAGCATTCTGGGGAGGAACGAGGACGGCTCCCCCCTGAACAATCCCCCGCTCCTTGAGCTTCTGGCCTCGGATCCCGTGCTGCGAAATGTGAAGCTGATTGCGGAGGCCTGGGATGCGGGAGGCATGTACCAGGTAGGAAAATTCCCGGCCAGCAGGCGCTGGGCGGAATGGAACGGCCGCTACCGGGATTCCCTGCGCGCCTATCTGAAGGGTGATTTCTGGTATGCCTGGGATGCCGCCTGGAGCATTTCCGGCTCCGGAGATTTGTACGGCGGTTACGATTCCGATAACAACAACAATTACGCCGGCTACAACTCCTGTGTAAACTTCCTCACCTGCCATGACGGCTTTACCCTCTACGACCTCTACTCCTACAACCAGAAACACAACGAGGACAACGGCTGGGACAGCACCGACGGTTCCGACGACAACCGGAGCTGGAACTGTGGGTGCGAGGGTGAAACCGACGACCTCGAAATCCAAAAGCTCCGCCTGCGGATGATGCGCAACGCCTGCGCCGTACTGATGTGCAGCCGGGGCACGCCCATGTTCCTTGCCGGAGACGAGTTTGCGAATTCACAGTCCGGCAACAACAACGCCTACTGTCAGGACAATGAGATCTCCTGGCTGGATTGGAATCTTCTGGAGAAAAACCGGGAGCTGTTTGCGTTTTTCAAATTCATGATCGACTATCGCTTCCGCCATCCGGTGATCCGCAAAAAGCTTCCTGACGCCGTATGCGGAATGGATCCGATCCACACGCACAATACCAATGCGGAGGATATGACCATCCCAAAAGATGCCAAAACACTTTGCGTAAGCTTTGCCGGATACGATCCGGACGCAGAAAAGGATGACCTTGTGTATGTATCGGTAAACCCTTACTGGGAGAATGTATCCATCACACTCCCAAGATTGAATCCGCCGTATGCGTGGTTTCTGAGCGTCAACACCTGGGGGGACGAGAGGGGCCGCTTCTGTTATCCGGAAGATGAGGAAGTGCGGATTGACCATGAATTTATACTACGCCCCCGTTCCGTTGCGGTTTTTACAGGCAGAGTGTCTGTATAGCGGTGCAATCACCATGAGAATTTAGTATTTCTTTATGATTTCTTTCTTTTTCAGAAACAATTTAGACACAATTTGCCTGTATAATAAAATTATCAAATGGAGCCGCCGGTGCTGATACCTGGTGCCGACCGGCTTCGCCAAAAAATTACAGGATACCTCCTTTTCGATAGCGGCCGGACAGTTTGTCCGGCTGTTTTTATGCACACGGGGCAGAAAGGAAGATGCTGCTGACGCAGCCTGCCCCGGCGCATGAGCAGGGAAGACAAATCTTCCCTGCTCGATTTCTGCAGGAAATTATTTACAGAACAGGATTTTACAATTTCTTTGAAAATATCAGTTGCAAAATCATACAAAATTTCTTATGATGAAGAGGTATATTACTTATTCAAATCCATTCAGGAAAGGTTAAAAAATATGGCAATTGGAAAGAAAAACACAGTTCTCATGAAAGCGGTTTCCGAGTTAAAAGAGGCGGATTATTCCGGCAATCCGGAACTGAACCGCATTTACAGAAGGCTGCTTGGAGGCCGAAAGCAATTTGCGGAAATTTTTGAAAAAAATATCAAAGCGGTTATGCAAATCAGCTCTCTGGATCTGACCATGCACCATCAGACCGAAAAAATTCTCGACATATCCCGCAACGTGGAAAAGGCCACCGAGGCGATCTTCGGCTCCGCAGGCAGCACCGCCATGGGCAGGGCAAACAACCAGCACGAAGCGATGACGAATACGATCATTCAGGTCTCCGAAGAGACGGAGGAGGTTTATCGAAAGATCGAAACCAGTCAGGATGAACTTACCACAATCAAAGATCTTTCCGATCAGACGATTCAAATATCCAAAGCGATGCAAAAGGATATGGACGATCTGCTAGACATCATCAGCCGTCTGAACGAGGTGATTGCCGGTATCGGCTCCATATCCATGCAGACTAATCTTCTCGCCCTCAATGCGTCTATCGAAGCGTCCAGGGCCGGGGAAGCCGGCAAAGGGTTTTCTGTGGTTGCAGGAGAAATACGCAAGCTGGCGGAGGAAACCCAGAGTTTGACCGGAAGTATGGGAAGTTTTGTGGACAATATCAAGGCAGCCTCCGAAAAAAGCGCCGGTAGCGCCGCCAACACCATTAAGGCCCTTGGAACCATGACGGAAAAAATAGGCAATGTCTGGAGCCTGAACAGTGAAAACCAGCAGCATGTGTCCAAGGTCAGCGAATCCATCAGCTCTATCGCCGCTGTCAGCCAGGAGATCAGCAGTTCTATGACGGAAATGGAAAATCAGCTGATGGACAGCACCAATTTTATGCGCCAGGTCGGCGGGGAACTGAAAAAGGCGGCTGAGCCTGTAATCGAAATCGAAAAAACGCTGGATAACGCAGTAAAGCAGATGGGCGGCATGACAAAGGACGCTTTCTTCCATCTGGAGAATGAAGAATTTGCCGGTTATATGCGCACCGCTATCACGGCCCACCGCACATGGCTCGAAAATCTCCAAAAGATGGTGGACAATAAAACCATATCCCCCCTGCAGCTGGATTCCGCCAAATGCGGATTTGGCCATTTTTATTATGCCATGACGCCGGATATCCCGGATGTTGTGCCGATCTGGAACAATCTTGGCGCCAAGCACAAACGCTTTCACAAGTACGGCGCAGACGCAATCAACGCTTTAAACGCCGGGGATTATTCCATGGCGGAACAGATCTACCGGGAAGCGGAGATCTATTCAAGGGAATTAATTTCCGACATGGAGCGGATTCTCCAGTTTACGGAGCAATAACTCCGGCCTTTATTCGCGTGCGCCCGGAAGCCTGTAGCGGATAAACCTCTTGGAAAGCTGTTTCAGATTGAGAGGCAGCAGCGGATACACATAGCTTTTTCCGGAAATGGTTTTGTTCGACACCACGGCGGCTACCATAATCAGTATTGCCGCAAGGTAACCCCACAGGCCGAAGGCCGCTGTCAGAATCAGATTGATGATCCTCATAAATTTAATGGCGTATCCAAGCTCATAGCTTGCCTGCGTGTAATTTGATATGGCCACAAACGCCATATACAGCATTACCTCGGAATTAAACCATCCGCTGTTGACCGAAAACTCGCCGAGTACAAGAGCCGCCATGACACTAAGCGGCGTGCTCAGCATGTTGGGGGTATTTACCGCAGCGAGCCGCAGGCCGTCAATTGCCAGTTCCAGGATCAGAAACTGCCACACCAGAGGAAGATTCGTGGGATCCTTTACCATGATAAATTCAAATCCTGCGGGAATCCATTCGGGCCTCTGCATCAGCAGAAGAAAGGTCGGCGTCATCAGATAAGTCAGAATGGCGATCAGAAACCGTGAAAGCCGCAGATAGGTTCCCGTGATGGGCGGGAAATAATAATCGTCAGCCTCCTCTACCACGTCAAAGATGGAGGTTGGCGTTATCATTGCGGAAGGCGAATTATCTACCAGGATCACAATGTCCCCTTCCAGGATCTGTGCGGAGGCAGTGTCCGGACGTTCCGTAAATTTGAATTTGGGAAAGGGGTTGTACCATTTCTTTTTGTAAAGGCATTCCGCCAGACTCTCCTGGTTCATGGTAAGGGCGTCCACCCGAATCCGCTCGATTCTCTCCTTCAGCTTTTCCAAAAATGCGTGATCCACCCGGTTTTCCATATAGCACAGGACAATATCGGTCTGGGAGCTGTTTCCGGCATGAAACAGCTCCATTCGAAGCTGCGTGCTGCGGATTCTTCTGCGGATCAGGGCCGTGTTAAACACGATTGTTTCCACAAACCCGTCCTTGGATCCCCTCAGGGCCTTGTCCTTCTCCGGTTCGGAGACGCTTCTTGCCGGATAGGTTCTCGAATCGATCAGCAGACACTTCTCAAACCCGTCAATAAACAGCGCAAATACGCCAGACATGATAAAATAGACAATCTGCTCCCATTCATCCTGAAGATCCACCTCCACATAAGGGATGCATCGCTTCGACATCTCGTGGGCATCCTGCGGCATCTCTTCTTCCTTGAGATCCATGAAATACTGCAGCATTTTCTGCATCATCTCATCCTTGCAGAAGCCGTCAATAAAATAGATGCATGCTTCCCGTCCTCCTACCTGGATCACGCGGTATACAAGGTCAAAACTCTTCTCCACCTCCAAAAGCCGGTTCAAGTACTGCATGTTTTCGGAAAGCTTCTTTCCCATCTTCTTATTACTTTGCGACACGTTTTTTGATTGATTTATATCCATAAAAAAAGCTCCTTCCATTCACATAATCATCTGTAACCATTATGTGGTAAAAGAAGCTTTTTTATTCAGATTTTGAAGGTTTTATTGCTTTCCGGTGCTTCCGAATCCGCCCCGGTCCGCATGGCCGAGAGTCTCCACTTCCCGAAACTCAATTTTCGGCTGGTTCTCCACAATGCGGAACTGGCAGATCCTGTCATTGCACGCAATATGGGTATCCCGCATGGCAAGGGCCGGCATAAACCACTGGTCGTTATCCCCGCAGTAGGAGCAGTCAACCACTCCCTGGTGATTTACCTGGATAATGCCGAAATTTTTGAAGGTGGAACTTCTCGGAACAATATGCGCCTCATATCCTTTTGGCAGTTCCATTGCCACTCCCAGCGGAATCAGTTTGAACTCCCCCTGCTTCAAATCCACGTCCTGTGCCGCACGAAGATCGATCCAGTCGGATTTTCCGTCTATATAAGTCAGTTTTTCGATTTTGTCCGTAAAATATTTAATTCTTATTGTTTCCATCCTTTTACCCATCCTTCCGAATAATCTCCGCAATGCAACACAGGCTCCGCTCCCTGAGGAAGAGCCAGGGAGCGCTGTACGTCAATCACCCGCTGGTTGCTGCTCCCTTTCCAGAGAAGCTGTGCGTCCTTTTTGTCCACCTGAAATTCCCCGTCCACAAGCACGTCCACATACCGCATAATGGAATCTCCTCTGACATTCTCCCAGACATCACCCGTATACATCCAGATCGTCTTGTCCGGGTATCTCTGCCGGATCTGTGCCATCAGGCTTCTCACCGTTGGGCGGTTGGCGGAGTGCATGGGATCGCCTCCCGAGAAAGTGATTCCGGAGATATAGGGTTTGTCCAGCTGGAAAAAAATTTCTTCTTTTGCTTTTTCATCAAAGAAGAGACCGCCATCCGGATCCCATGTCACAGGATTCTGACATTCCCTGCAGCAGTGGGAACAGCCCGCGACCCAGAGTACCACCCGCAGTCCATCGCCGTTGAGCATATCGTCCTTTGTTATATTGTGGTATCTCACACTACATACTCTTCCTTTCTGCAATCTCTGCCATTTTCGCTTCGTTCAGCCTGGTATCCCCGTGAACTCTGGAATAGGAAAGATAACCGTTCATCCGGTCAATCTTCGTCAGGTTCTTGCTTCCGCAGACCGGGCACACATCCATCTCCAGCTCCTGGTGCCCGCAGTCGTCGCAGTAAGCCAGGGAAAGATTCACGCCCTCATAAAATCCCATATCCATTGCCCGGCGGATTAATGTCTTGATGGCCTCCAGATTATAGTCAATGGGGTACTTCACATACTGAATCTTCCCGCCGTTGCTGAGCTCCCAGAAGCGGTATTCCAGATCCTGCTTCTCAATGGGGGTGATATCCTCCGTGACATGACAGTGAAAGCTGTTGGAGACATATTCCCGGTCAGAAACACCCTCCACGATCCCGTATTTCGCACGGAACTGCTTTACCTGCAGGCCGCACAGACTCTCAGCCGGCGTCCCATAAATGGCATAAAGGTTGCCGTCCTCCTCCTTGAACTCGCTGATCTTCGCATTGATGTGTTCCAGCACCTCCAGGGCAAATGCGCCGTCCTCCACCAGGGACTTTCCGTTATAGAGCTCCTGCAGCTCGTTAAAGGCCGTAATTCCGAAGCTGGCCGTAGCGGATTTAAGGATGGGCTTGATTTTGTCAGTGAGAGCAAGACGCCCTCCGAGGAATCCGCCCTCGCAGTAGGCCAGCGGATTGGTCGACGCCCGCATCTCTCCCAGATACGCATAGGTTCTGATGTGAAGCTGACGGATCAGATTCAGATAATAGTCAAGCACCTCGTAAAAATCACGGCTCTCCTGCCTCGACTTTGCCAGAATCATGGGCAGATGCAGGGAAACGGCGCCGACATTGAAACGGCCCACAAACACGGGCGCATCCTTGTCGTCCGCCGGATGCATCCCGCCCCTCTCATACCAGGGGGAGAGAAAGGCGCGGCATCCCATAGGGGAGATCACCTTTCCGTACTGCTTGTACATACTTGCAATATAGCCTTTCCCCGTCAGGGACAGCCAGTCCGGGTACATGGTCTTTGCCGAACATTTAACCCCGGCCTCAAAGACATCCTCAAGCTCCCCTCCCGGGCCATGAAGCTTCTCGTCATACAAAAATACAATTTTGGGGAACAAAACCGGCTTTTTGCACTCCTTCTTTCCCTGCCCCTTCCTTCGCACGTTCAAAAGGGAGATAGTGGCAAGCCTTGCAAAGCGTCCGGTTCCGATTCCCGCCGTCACCGTGATAAAGGGATAATCCCCGCGGCTTGATGCCACGGTGTTGAACTTGTATTCCCATCCCTGAAAGCCCTGTTCAAACTCACGCTCCACATCCGCAAGCGCTTCGTCCTGAGCCTTCTCGGGATCGATTCCAAGCCTTGCGTATTTCTCCAGACTTCTTTTGTAGGTTTTTTCCGCATAGGGCTCCAGGATCTTGTCAACCTCCGGCACCGTAAAGCCGCCGTACTGCTGGCTCGCCGCACTTAAGACAATGTCGCCGATCACGTCAAAAGCCACATCCAGGGTCTTGGGCTCGTTGTACCAGATATTTCCCATCTCAAATCCGCCTGTAAGGACGCTGGATACGTCAAACAGACAGCAGTTCATGGTATCCCGCCTTGCCGACATGTCATGCACATAAATATAGCCGTCGCGGCAGGCCTGGATCTCCTCCGTGGTCATAAAGAACTTCTGATACAGCTCCTTGTTAAACTGATTGAAAATCAGGCTTCTCTTGGTGGAGACAAGGGCGCTGTCCGTGTTGGCGTTTTCCTTGTCGCCCACATACATGATGGACTGACTTTTTTTGTAGACGTCGTCCATCATCCGCACGAAATCCTGCTTGTAATTCCGGTAGTCGCGGTAGCTCTTCGCAACAATGGGCTTGACCTCCTCCAGTGCGCTCTCCACAATATTGTGCATAATGGGAATGGGAATCCTGTCCTGTTCCAGCTCATTTACCTTGTCCACCACATACTGGCAGATATGCCGCTTTTCTTCCTCCGTAAATTTGGTCAGGGCCCTGTATGCGCTCTTTCCCACCGCATCAATCACCTTCTGAACATTAAAGCCTTCCAGGCTCCCGTCTTTTTTTACGACCTTAACCTCTTTGACCGGCCTGTACACAGCACCGTATTCAGAATCCTTCTCCATAAGAATATCTCTGCTCCTTTCTTTTCAAAAACACAATATCTTGTGATAGCAATTTGAATATATCTATATCTGGTAGTGATTATTAGTATAATCAATCCCTTCCCCGCTGTCAACCTCGTACTCCTTCATCCTCTCCGCCGCCTGCAGCTTCATCCTCTCCACACGCCTTCCTAACGATTATTCTGAATAACAGCTTCCAAATGCCTGATATAATTTTCCCTTACGCTCCCGGGAGAAAGAAGCCTTACGCCGCTTCCAAGCCCTGCAAGCCATCCGTAAAACTGACTGCTGACAGCCACCTTTACCCGGACACTGACAAAGCCCTCCCTCGCTGTCCGGATTTCGCACTCACGCCCGAACCGGTCGATGACAACCCCAACCATGGTCTCTGGCAAACCGAGCGTGACCGTCTGCATTTTTCCTCCAAACATGCCGAAGTTCCTTGCCGCATACTCGCCCACCGCCGCCTCATCAAACTCGCTGGTGTGAGAACGCCTTTGTCCCTCGATTCCCCGGATCCCGCTCATCTTATCCACCCGGAAATGCTTGATCTTTCCTTCGTTCTCATCATAGGCAATCAGATAATAATTTTCATCCTTGAAGGTCAGGGCGAGAGGGCTTACCCGGTAGGGAACGCCTCCTTTTTTCGGCTGAAGCTCCCTGTTCCGGTTCCACTCCATATAGACAAAAAGAATGGGCATATCCTCCTGGATTGCCTTATGTATCTCATCCACGTTATAATAAATGCTTTCATTTTCCGCCTTTACCCTTCCGGCAACGAACACCTGCCTCTGCAGCTTTCCCGCCTCGTAAGGGCCTGCAAGTTTTTCGAGTTTTCCAATCAGTTCCCTTGACTTTTTGAGGGTAATAAAACGGGAGGCCTGCACCGCATCCACAAGTAGCTTCAGTTCCGGCAGCTCGAATTCCCGGCCCGCAAGATAATAGCCGCCTCCTGCCTTCGCCTTTACATTCACAATGTCGTACCCGAAATGAATCAGACAGTCGATATCATCATAAATGCTCTTGCGCTCGGCCCGGATCCCATAAGTCTCCAGCTCCCGGACCAGATCCCTGGCCGGCATCCGATGGTTTTCGTCCGTCTTCTCACTGAGTATTTTTATGAGATACAGCAGCTTCATTTTCTGATTTGAGGATCTTGCCATTTGCACTCTCCAGACAACAGAAAAAGTGTTCATAAATGGATCATTCCGTGAATGCAACATTTCATGAACACCTTTTCTCCACAATGCCAATCTTAAGATTCCGCCTTCTGCTCGCTGCCAGCCTGGGAAGTCTGTATTTTGGAATCCTTGTTTTTCCTCATCTTAATTCCTATGAATACAGCTACACCGGCAATTACGACAATGATTACCATAAGCAGCAGGTACGACAAAAAAGTATTGGTAAACAATATTATATTTCCCATATCTACACCTTGCCTTTCCTTAAAACTATCATTTTAATCATATCATTCGGATTCTCATTCGTCAACATAATAGCAAGCTAAAGTTTCCAGCTGCCGCATGCGATAAAATCCTCCGCCATTTTCTCCGCTCTCCGCACAATCTGATCTTCATACCCCATAATCCCCAGAAGCCTTATGGCATTGCGGGTAACGGCCCGCCCGTCCATGATCTTATAGCTGAACAGGATATCGTCATATCGAATCTCCTCCTCAAAATGATGGTTCTTATAATCCCTCTGCAGGAGATGTGTGAGCTCGATATCGTGGGTCGCCGCAAAACACAGACAGTTTTCTGCGGCAAGACTTTCCAGGATCTGGGCGGAAGCCGCAATCCGCTCCACCGTATTGGTTCCTCTTAGCACCTCGTCCACAAAGCACAGCACCGGCCTTCCGTCCCTTTTCAGCTCGTCCATAATACGCTTGAGCGCTTTGATCTCCACCATATAGTAGCTGTCTCCGCTCACAATGTCGTCCCGAAGCGCCATGGAGGAACAGATCCGGAACAGCCCGGTCTGGAAGCTGTCGGCCAGAGCGGTGTGTATGGTCTGGGCCAGCAGACTGTTGATTGCTATGGTTTTCAGAAACGTGGATTTCCCGGAGGCATTGGAGCCTGTGATCAAAACCCCTCTGTCTGCGGAAATATCGTTCTTCACCGGCTTTTCGATCAGCGGATGGTAAACGTTTTTTGCACAGATTGCTTTCTTTTGGGTAAAAAAGGGGACGCAAAAGTCTGCGCACCCCTCCCGAAAGGCCCCGATTGCGATTATAGTCTCAATTTTTCCTAAAATACCAAGCATTTCATCAATATCCTCCCGGTGAATGCGCATCTGTGAGAGCATATGGTTGAATTTAATCAAATCCAGATGAAAAATCATGCGCAGATAATCCAGAAAGATGTCAATCAGATTCCCGGATCCTGTCCCGGACATTCTTGCCGGGGACATCAGAATATAGGCGCCCCGCTTAAAGCTTCCAAGTCCTTTATAAGAGCGCCTCAGTATCTCCGTCTCCGCCTCAATCGCACGGATCTTTTTCCCACAGAGCCCCTCCGCCATCTCCCTCAGCCGGAAAATATAGGAAAAGCTCACGATATAGGGATCGATCTCATTTTTTACCTTAAAATAAGAGATCACATTGGCGATAAAAACACACGCCAGAAACAAAAGCCCGAAGGGAAGGGAATAGAACAGGGATCCGATTCCGAGCGCAACTGCGCCGATTGCCGCATAATGCGCCAAATTACTCCTCTCACCCAGGCCATCCAGATAATCAATATAATCATAGATGGAAAACTTTCCCGTCCCGCCCAGACGGGAAAAAAGATACTGGCAGGACACTCTCTCATCCGCATGGGTGCGGAAAAATTCAATGAGCTCTTCCCGTTTTTCAAGCTCCCGCACATCCATAAGGGGCGTGCGCAGCGCATAATATAAATACTCCTCCCCTGCCGCCGAATAGGTGTAATTCAGGCTTTTGAACACTTCGTCCATATTCAGGTCATTCCAGGTGATGTCATCAATCCAGAACCCCTCTTTGTGCTTTTCAAAGTAGCGGGAGATATTCGCATATTGCTCCGGCTTATACTCTCTGGGCGGCAAAGCGCCGTAATCGCTGTATAATTTCCGGATAAAGTCCTTCTGCTCTCTCTTATAATCCAGATATCCCTTTATCATGAGTGCCAGTACGAAAATAAGCATTACTGCAGCAAAAATAAGATATTCCATGGTCCGTCCTTAACTGTCTGTTTTATTTGAGCCGGCCAATGATCTCGTTGGCCTTTCTGTAAATATCTTCCGGTCTTTCCGCCGTCAAAAAGGCGCCGTCCCGGTACAGAATCCTTCCGTGAATCATGGTCAGTTTCACATTCTGCTTGCTCCCGCTGTAAACAAGATTTTTCGCTATATTGTTGAGCGGCTGCATATTGGGCTGGTTCAGGTCGATCAGAATAAGATCCGCCAGCTTTCCCTCGGCAAGGACGTCTGCATCCCAAAGCCCCATGGCTCTTGCGCCGTTTACCGTGGCCATCTTGAGCACCTCCATGGCGTCCACCGCCGACGCATCCTCCTGCCGCAGCTTCGCAAGGCCCGTTACCAGGAACATTTCCCGGAACATGTCCAGGCAATTGTTGCTGGCTGGCCCGTCCGTTCCAAGGGCTACCACAACCCCCGCTTTCAGGTAATCCGAAATGGGGGCAATCCCGCTGGCAAGCTTGGTGTTCGATCCCGGATTGGTCACGGCATAAAGCCCTTTCTTTTTCATCAGAGCAATATCCTCGTCTGTCATATGGACGCAGTGATAGCCGCCTCCGCCGTAGTCGAAAATTCCAAGGGAGTCCAGAAACGCAAGCGGCGTCATTCCATAACGCTCTTTGCAGCCTTCCACCTCGGCCTTTGTCTCCGCAAGATGGGTAAAAACCGGTGCCTTGTATTTATGGGCAAGCTTTGCGATCCACGCAAGCAGATCCCTGGAGCAAGTATACTCCGCATGGAAGCCCAGATGGTAGGACTGCAGAGGGCTTTTCCCGTTCAGTTTCAGATACCACTCTTCCAGCATTTCGGGAGACTGGCTGAAATCGTTCACGCCGCCCACCTGCACGGCCCGCATCCCCATCTCGTCAAAGGCCTTCGCAATGGTGTCCGGTGTCAGATACATCTCGAACACGGCCGTGATCCCGCTGGTCAGGTATTCCAGCACGGCAAGCTTGGTGAGCTCGCAGATATCCTCCCCCGTCATTTTGGCTTCGATGGGAAAAATCTGCTGATTCAGCCATTGATCCAGGGGCAGGTCGTCCGCATAAGAGCGCAGCAGCGTCATGCCGGAGTGGGTATGGGCATCCTTAAAGCCCGGCATCAGAAGGTTTCCTCCGCAGTCGATTTCCTCGTCAAAAGCAGCGTTTTTTATCCCGGCCCCTCCCTCGCCCACATAAATAATCTTCTCGTTCCTGACCCAGACCTCACCCGTAAAAATCTCCCGCTCCTTTTCCATGGTGAGAATTCTTGCATTATAAAATCTGATATCCATAAATTGATCCTCCCTTTACTTACTGAGGTGATCCGGTCCGAAGCTTTCCGGAAGAAGCTGGGCCAGGGAATAGATTTTATAGTCCTCGCTGCTTTTTGCCACAATCACCGCAAATTCCTCCGGCTGCGTGAACTCCCGCAGCACCTGCCTGCATACCCCGCAGGGAAAAGCGTAGGAAAGCTCCTGCTCATCCGCCCTTCCCCCGGTAATGGCAATTGCGCGAAACCTGCGTTTCCCCTCGCTCACCGCTTTGTAAACCGCTGTCCTTTCCGCACAGATCCCGGGACTGTATGCCGCATTTTCAATGTTACAGCCCGTATAAATCCGCAGTTCATTGGTGAGGACCGCTGCGCCAACCTGGTATCCGGAGTATGGCGAATACGATTTTTTCCTTGCTTCCAGCGCAGATTTGATAAGCTCGGCAACCGGAATCTCATCCATATTTATTTTTCCATCCATTTGTCCTTTCTCCTTCCCTGCCTGACGCCCTTTTGGGGCAGTCCCTTCATCCGTTTTCTCAGAAAGAAAGAATGGACTGCGTGATCAGCTTCTGAAACAGAGGCGCCGCCTTGTCGGCCGCCTCCTGCACCTCCTCATGGGTAAGGGGATTGGCGCTTAAGCCTGCCGCCAGATTTGACACGCAGGAGATCCCGCAGATCCTCATTCCCATATGGTTGGCCGCAATGGCCTCCACCACGGTGCTCATCCCCACGGCGTCCGCCCCCAGGGTGCGCAGCATCCGGATCTCCGCCGGCGATTCAAAGGACGGCCCGGTAAGCTGGGCGTAAACGCCTTCCTTTAGATCAATCCCATTGTCCCTGGCCGCTTTTCTTATTTTATCCTGAAGCTCCCTGTCATAGACCGTGCTCATATCCGGGAACCGGACTCCGAATTCATCCACGTTCTGTCCGATTAACGGGTTGGGCGCAAAACAGGAAATATGATCCTGGATCAGCATAAAATCGCCGGCCCCGAAGGAAGTATTGATGCCGCCTGACGCATTGGTCAGAAAAAGGATCTGCGCACCCATCCTTTTCATCAGCCTTGCGGGAAGCACCACGTCTGAGATGGGATATCCTTCGTAATAGTGTACCCTGCCCTTCATGCAGACAACGGGAACCTCTCCCACATACCCGAAAATGAATTTCCCTGCATGTCCGGGAACCGTGGATACGGGAAAATCCCTGATCTCACTGTAGGAAATCTCCGCCTTCACATTCATGGAATCCGCATAATTCCCAAGCCCGGATCCCAGCACGAGAGCCACTCTTGGTGAAAAGGGAATTCTCTCCTTAATACTTTCATAGCAGTCCACTACCTTTTTATAAATTTGATTCATGGCAAACCTCCCTGGTATTTTTGTATTATGAAAATATAGTATCATATTCAATTTTTCACTGCAACAGAAGTTTGTCCCTGCCTTCAGAACAAAAACAGGAGCTGCCGCCCCTGTTTCTCATTAAATGATAATGCATACCATACCGCCGTTGCTGTCATTCACGATCTTCTGCATGGTCTCCTGGAGCTTCACCTGGCTCTCGTCCCCGATCATGGTAATCTTGCTGGTAATTCCGTCGTTGACAAGCTGCTCCACGGTCTTTCCGAATATGTTGGTATCCCATATTCCCTCCTCGCTGGCTCCAGAATCCGATATGTAACGGATCAGATCCTTTGCCTGCTCTTCGCTTCCCACAATGGGAGAGATTTCCGTCTCAATATTCGCCCGGATCATATGAATGCTGGGGCTTTCCGCCTTGATCTTCACGCCGAACTTGTTGCCGTGTCTGGTGAGCTCCGGCTTATCCAGCACGATCTCCTCCCTGTCCGGCATCACGACCCCGTATCCCTTGTGCCGGACGGAGTCCACCGCATGAAGAACCTTTACATATTCCTTTTTCATCTGGGCCATTTCTTTCAGAACACTCAGAAGCTGATACTCGCTGGTGATATTTTCACCGACCAGATCACTGAGCATTTCATAATAGTAGGAATCATCCACCTCGAGCCATACCCGGATGCAGCCGTCCGACATGCTGATGCTGTCCATCTTGCATTTTTTGATGAATTCGCTCTCCAGGGAAACCGGCCTGTTTTTCACATCCCGGATACACTGGTACTGCTGCATGATCTCCTTCACCCGGGCCACAATATCCGCCTTCATTTTGTGGTTAGCCGGAAGCATTTCCACCCACTTTGGCATGTAAAACTCGATCATGGTAAGCGGAAACTCGTAGAGCACATTTTCAAGGATATGATTGATATCCTCCTTTTTCAGCTGTTCGCAGTTCACAGGCATAGCCGTCACGTCATATTTTTCCCCGATCTCCTGTGCGGTGCGCACAGCCTCCTCGCCGTACGGCTTTTCGGTATTTAAAAGAACGATGAAAGGCTTTTTCAGCTTTTTCAGCTCCCGTATGGTCCGCTCCTCCGCCGCCAGATAATTCTCTCTGGGAATATCGCCAAAACTTCCATCGCAGGTGACGACGATCCCGATGGTGGAATGATCCGTGATCACCTTTCTGGTTCCGATCTCCGCCGCCTTGGTAAAAGGGATTTCCTCCACGGACCAGGGCGTTTTTACCATCCGTTCCTCCTCGTTCTCCATGTGGCCTCCTGCCCCGTCCACCATATATCCCACACAGTCAATGAGCCGTACTTTGGCCTCGATTCCCTCTCCCAGCGCAATCTTTGCCGCCTCCTTGGGGATGAACTTCGGTTCCGTGGTGGTGATGGTCTTTCCTCCCGCACTCTGTGGAAGCTCATCCACAATCCTTTCCTTCTCGTAAGATTCCTCCATAGAGGGAAGCACCATCAGATCCATAAACCGCTTGATAAAGGTAGATTTTCCGGTTCTCACCGGCCCGACCACTCCTATGTAGATTTCTCCGCCGCACCTTAACTGTATGTCTTTGTATAAGTCATATTCCTTCTTTCCGCTCAAGTCCATAATTTTACCCCTTCCATACTTACTTAAATGTATGAGAAGGGACCCGCTTTTAGACCTGATGATTAAATCGGATACAAACTTTTGCCCTGCTCCTTAAGCCAGGCGCGGCAGCGCCTGTAATCCGGGCAGACGCTTTCCACCAGTTTCCAGAAGCGTTCCGAGTGATCCATATGAACAAGGTGGCAGAGCTCGTGGATGATCACATAGTCGCAGACCGCCTCCGGCGCCATGAGGATCCTCCAGTTGAAATTCAGGTTTCCCTTTCCGCTGCAGCTTCCCCACCGGCTCCGCTGGTCCTTGATCCGGACCGCCGCATAAGAAACGCCGAGAAGGGCTGCGAATTCCCGCGCCTTTTCTCCGATCACGATTTGCGCCTGCCTGCGGTACCACTGCTCCAGAACACAGCGTCTTTCCTCGTAATCCGCCGCATAGGGGACGTGCAGAATCAGACGTCCCAAAGCGCTTACCACCTTCGAGCGCTGTCTGTCCTCGCAGATCACGGTGAGGATCCTGTCATCTCCCAGATAGGGAAGGATATCGCCGCTGCAAAGCTTTGGACGAAGAGCCGCCTCCTTCTCGCTCTCCCGCTTAAGCCGAAGGGCTGTCGCCTCGATCCATTCCGACTTCTGGCGGACAAAGTCCTCGATATCCCTGTTCCCGACGTAGAGCGGTGCCTTAACTACAAGATTGCCATCCCTGTCAAAAGAGATGGCAATTGTTTTGCGATTGCTTTTTATTAACTGATACTTCATTGCCCTTTTACCTTAACACGATCCTGCGGAAGTTCTTCTTCCCCCGCTTTACCACCACGCCTTCTCCGGCAAAGGTTTCCCTGTCAAAACCGGCCTTCACATCCGTCACCTTTTCTTCCCCGAAGGTGACGCCGCCCTGCTCGATGGCACGCCGCCCCTCGGACCGGGAAGCTACGAGGCCCGCCTTGCAGAGAATGCTGATCATATCGATGCGTCCCTCGGAAAAATCCTCCTCGGAGAGCTCTGCGGTGGGCATTTCGGCCGCAACTCCCGCACTGAACAGTGCCCTTGCGCTGTCCCTTGCCTTCTCGGCTTCCTCCTGTCCGTGAACCAGGTTCGTCAGCTCATAGGCCAGAATTTCCTTGGCCTGGTTCAGCTGGCTTCCCTCCCATTTATCCATCTCGTCGATCTGTTCAAGGGGCAGGAAGGTGAGCATGCGCAGACATTTGAGCACGTCCGCATCCGCCACGTTGCGCCAGTACTGGTAAAACTCAAAGGGCGAGGTCTTCTCCGGATCCAGCCAGACCGCTCCCTTCTGGGTCTTACCCATCTTCTTTCCCTCGGAATTGAGCAGCAAGGTGATCGTCATGGCATAGGCGTCCTTCCCAAGCTTTCGCCGGATCAGCTCCGTACCGCCCAGCATATTGCTCCACTGGTCGTCCCCGCCGAACTGCATATTACAGCCATATTTCTGAAACAGCTCATAGAAATCATAGCTCTGCATAATCATATAATTAAATTCGAGAAAGCTCAGGCCCTTTTCCATCCTCTGCTTATAACACTCGGCCCGCAGCATGTTGTTCACGGAAAAATGAGGGCCGACCTCTCTCAAAAACTCGATATAATTCAGATCCATCAGCCACTCGGCATTGTTCACCATCAGTGCCTTTCCCTCAGAAAAATCAATGAAACGGCTCATCTGCCTCTTAAAGCAGTCGCAGTTATGCTGGATGGTCTCGGTCGTCATCATGGTGCGCATATCGCTTCTCCCGGAGGGGTCTCCGATCATTCCCGTACCGCCGCCGATCAGGGCGATAGGCTTGTTTCCCGCCATCTGCAGCCTCTTCATCAGGCACAGGGCCATGAAATGGCCCACATGCAGGGAATCCGCCGTGGGATCAAAACCAATATAAAAGGTGGCCTTTCCATTGTTGATCAGCTCCTTGATCTCCTCCTCGTCCGTGAGCTGGGCAAGCAGCCCTCTTGCCTTTAATTCATCAAATATCGTCATTTCCATAACCTCATTTTCTTATCATTAAAGATTTCATTCCATCATTTCTCTGTGTGATTCACTTGTTGCTGATAAGCTTACCCATGGCCTGATTCAGGCCGTCCACCGTCAGCTTGTACATGGGAAACATGGCTTTTACCGCTGTCTCCGCCTCACGCCATGGCGCATGTCCCGGTGCCATCTTGGGATTGAGCCATACGATCTTTTTGTAGTGGCGCTTCATAAGCTGCAGCCATTCATAGCCCGAAAGCCCGCCGTTTGGCCCCCGGTAATTCCCCGTGGTGGAGTAGAGCTCCTCCGGCGCCATGGCCGCATCCCCCACGATAATCACCTTGTAATCGCTATCTAGGTTCCGGAACATCCATTCCGTGTCGATCCACTCCCCGTTCTCGCACTCCGGCGTCTTGTACAGCTTGGAATAGATACAGTTGTGGAAATAGTAAACCTTAACGTCTTTGTAGTGGTTGGACTTGTTCACGGACTGAAACAGATCGTTGAGCAGGGAGCTGTAGGGTATCATGGTCCCGCCGGAATCCATGAGAAGCAGAAGCTTCACTGCGTTTTTCCTGGGACGCTCCATGACGATCTGCAGACAGCCTCCGTTGTTGCAGGTCTTATCCACGGTTCCGTTAATATCAAGCTCCGTCTTGGGGATATCAAGCTTCGTGGAAAACTGGCGTAACTTGCGCAGCGCCATCTGGAACTGCCGGTTTTCCAGAACCCGGTCGTCCCGAAAGTCCCGGTATTTGCGGGCCCCGATCACCTGAAAAGCGCTCTGGTACCCCGTGCTTCCGCCAACCCGGATACCGCCCATATTTCCGCCGGCGTTTCCGAAGGAGGTTTTTCCCATACTGCCGATCCAGAAACTTCCGCCATTGTGCTCGCTGTCCTGGTCCCGAAGCCGCTCCTTAAACTTGGCCTCCACCTCGTCCTTGTCAAGGTCGTGGAACAGGCCGTCCTGCTCGTTCATCCGGAAGCGGTCCTCCTCGTCCACCATGTTGATCAGCTCCGACTTGTCCAGCCACCGGAGCATGTTCTTTGAGATCTCGTTCTCGGACTGAATCCCCTTGAAGACCTCCTCAAAGGCCATGTCAAATTTATCAAAATCCGTCTCGCTCTTTGCGAGGATCATTTGCGCCAGATAATAGAACTCCGTCAGGCTGCTCCCGGCAAGGCCCTTGTCCAAAGCCTCCTGGAGCGTGATCCACTCGCTCAGGGAAACATTGAGTCCCTTTGCCTTGCAGGTAAAAAAGAATTTGGTAAACATCCCGCCCCGCCTTTCCGATTTTCGCTTTCCGCCGTTTTAATTGATTCTGGCCTTAAGGCCTTCCAGATCCTCGTCCTTCTTCACGATCACGCCCACGAAGGGAAGCTCGCTGCGGATCTTTTCCACAGGGATCCCGCCGATCTGCAGTGCGTTCACCCAGTCGATCAGCTCCGACGTGCTCGGCTTTTTGCGGATATCCTTGAGCGACCGGATCTGGTAGAACACGTCCATGGCATTTTTCAAAAGGTTATCCTCCACATCCGGATAGTGAGTCCTGACGATCTCCTCCATCAGCGCCTCGTCCGGGAAATCGATGTAGTGAAAGATGCATCTGCGCAGGAAAGCGTCCGGAAGCTCCTTCTCCGCATTGGAAGTAATAATCACAATGGGACGCTGCTTTGCCTTCACGGTTCTCTTGGTCTCATGGATATAGAATTCCATCTGATCCAGCTCCCAGAGCAGATCGTTGGGAAATTCCAGATCGGCCTTGTCGATCTCGTCAATGAGCAGAATCACCTGCTCCTGTGACTCAAAGGCCTCGCCCAGCTTTCCCAGCTTGATATAGCGGGAGATATCGTCAACCCCCTCCTCCCCAAACTGGCCGTCATAGAGACGCTGTATGGTATCGTACATATAAAGGCCGTCCTGGGCCTTGGTTGTGGACTTGATGTTCCAGATAATCAGCCTTTTGCCAAGAGACTTGGCTACCGCCTCCGCCAGCATGGTCTTGCCGGTTCCGGGCTCCCCTTTGATGAGCAGGGGCTTTTGCAGCGCAATCGCCACGTTCACGCTGGCCATAAGCTGCCCGGATGCCACATAGTCCCTGGTACTTCCAAATTCCTGCTGCATGATTTCCATTTCCTCCTGTTTTGAATTCCTCATGAATCGATTCTTTTCCTGATAGGCAGCCCCGGTGTACCCTCGCTTCTTTACCAGGGAATCTCCACGCTGTTCTGATAAAGCGTCCTTAAATCGATATTTTCCACCTTCTTGTCACGGAGCATCAGCTCCTTCACTGCATCCGCCGCACTGGCTCCCTCGAAGAGCACACGGTTTACCTGCTCGATAATCGGCATGCTCACCTGGTATTTCTGAGCAAGGGCATAACCCGCCTTGGCGGAATACACGCCTTCCACCACCATTTTGACCTCCTTCATGGCCGCCTCCATGGTATAACCTTTGCCGATCAGAATGCCTGCCCGGCGATTTCTCGAATGCATGGACGCACAGGTCACGATCAAATCCCCGATTCCGGTAAGTCCGTAGAAAGTCTCGATCCTGCCGCCCATGCTGATGCCAAGCCTTGCGATCTCGGCTATTCCTCTGGTTATCAGGGCCGCCTTGGTATTGTCCCCGTAGCCAAGGCCGTCCGCAATTCCGGCCGCAAGAGCCACCACGTTCTTAAGAGCCGCACCCAGCTCGATTCCCAGAACGTCCGAACTGGTATAGACGCGGAACACCTCGTTCATAAACAGATTCTGCAGCCTCTCCGCAGTCTCCTTCCTCCCGGTTCCCACCACAATGGTTGTGGGAATCCCTCTTCCGACCTCCTCCGCATGGGAAGGCCCGGACAGCACGGCCACTTCCGCCGCGGGAATCTCCTGCTCAATGATCTCCGAAAGCGTCATCAGGGTTTTCTCTTCAATTCCTTTCGCCACGTTGACGATGATCTGTCCCTCCTTCATATAGGGGGACATCCTTTCCGCCGTGCTTCTCGTAAAGGGAGAGGGAACCGCCAGGATTAGAACCTCACTGTCTTTTACGGCCTCCTCCAGATCTGTCGTAAAAATCATATCCTCTGGAAGCTTTACCCCCGGAAGCTTGTCCTTCTGCTCATGCTCCGCAAGAAGCATGGCGATCTCATCCTCCAGAGCGGACCAGACCGTCACCTGATTTCCGTTTTTGTGAAGAAGGAGGGAGAGCGCCGTTCCCCAGCTTCCCGCCCCTATAATACCTACTTTTGCCATCTGTCATGCCCCTTTCCCGGCGAAGCCTTTATTTATCCTCGTTCTTTTTAGTCAGATACGTCTTTCTCTCCTGCCCCTTTAAAAGACGCTTAATGTTTTCCCTGTGCTTGTAATAGGCCATAGCCGTCAGCAGAAGCGTCACTATGTACATCTCATTCAGAATCCCCTGAGGCGCACCGAAAAATCCCGTCTGTCCCATGAACACCATCTCGGCCAGAATGCCGAGATAGACCAGAAGGGAGCCAAGGGAAACGTAATGGGTGGTGAAAAAAATCCCAAAAAAGATCAGCACGCCCACCGGGATAAAGAGCGGATGAAAAGCCAGCACCAGCCCTGCCGTGGAAGCGATTCCCTTTCCTCCCCTGAACTTGAGGTAAAAAGGGAAATTATGGCCAAGGATGGCTCCCGCAGCCGCATACAGCTTCAAAAGATAGACCTCCTGAGGATGCGTCTTTCCAAAAAGCAGCTCGCATACTACAATGGCAAGAATGGTCTTGATGATATCCCCTGCCAACACGATCAGCCCGGCTTTGGTTCCCAACACCCGCAGGGTATTGGTGGTTCCCGCATTGCCGCTTCCGTGCTCACGGATATCAATTCCGTGCATCTTTCCATATATAAACGCAGTCTGGAACAGGCCAAACCCATACCCTATGATGATACAATACAAACGTTCCACTTTACTTTCCTTCCTTTCTTTCCCTGATAATAAATTTGAGAGGCGTTCCCTTGAAGCCAAAGGCCTCCCGGATCTGATTCTCAATATATCTGGTGTAGGAAAAATGCATCAGTTTCTTGTCGTTCACAAAAATCACAAAGGTGGGCGGTTTAACCCCCGTCTGGGTCATATAGTAAAGCTTGAGCCGCTTTCCCTTGTCCGAGGGCGGCTGCTGGAGCGCAACGGCCTGCGCCATGATCTCGTTGAGCACTCCCGTGGAAATCCGCATGGCGTGATTTTCCGCAACAATGTCGATCAGGTCAAAAAGCTTTTGAAGCCTCTGCCCCGTCATCGCCGAGATAAAGGTGATCTCCGCATAGGGCATAAAGGAAAGGACCTCCCGGATTCTGGCCGTATATTTGTTTACCGTCTTGTTGTTCTTCTCAACAAGATCCCACTTGTTGACCGCAATAATAACCGCCTTTCCACGGTCATGGGCGATTCCGGCTATTTTGGCGTCCTGCTCCGTAACGCCTTCCTCGCCGTCGATCAGAAGCACCACGATATCCGCCCGCTCCACGGCGCTGACCGTGCGCACGATCATAAAATGCTCCAGCTCCTCTTTTACCTTGTTTTTGCGCCGAAGCCCTGCCGTATCGATGAAGATGTACTCCTTTTTGTTGTGTGTGATCAGCGTATCCACCGCATCCCTGGTGGTTCCCGCAACATCGGAAACGATCAGCCTGTTTTCTCCCAGCAACTTGTTGATCAGGGAGGATTTTCCAACATTGGGCTTTCCGACAATGGCAACCCGGGTTCTGTCATCTTCCTCGTCCTCCCCCAGATTCTCGTCAAAATAGCTGATCACCTCATCCAGCATATCCCCGATCCCCATACGGTTGGTGGAGGAAATCGGGTGGGGATCCCCGATTCCCAGATTATAAAACTCGTACACGTCCGCCAGATACTTTTCGTGGTGATCCACCTTGTTTACCACAAGGATCACGGGCTTATGGGACCTGCGCAGCATGTCCGCCACCTTGGCGTCCGCATCCACAAGCCCCTGCTTTACATCCACCATGAACAGGATCACGTCAGCCGTGTTGATGGCGATCTGGGCCTGCTCCCGCATCTGGGAGAGAATCACATCCTTGCTGTCCGGCTCGATTCCCCCGGTGTCAATCAGCGTGAACGACTTATCCAGCCAGGTCACGTCCGCATAAATCCGATCCCTTGTGACGCCCGGCGTATCCTTCACAATCGAGATCCTCTGTCCGGCCAGCATGTTAAACAGCGTGGATTTTCCAACATTGGGTCTTCCCACCACTGCCACGATTGGCTTTCTGTTTCTTTTACTCATCTATTCAATCCTTTCCAAGAACTGCGTTGACAAAATCATATCCGCTTGATTTTACAATATCTGCCCTTACTTGTAAAGCCTTTTCCAGCTCGCTTACGGTCACATCATCCAGAAAAACGCTTTCGCCCGCCCGAAGCATGTTTTCGGGAAGAAGAAGTGTCTCGCCCAGTCGCTTTCCCGTAAGCTGGGCGATGAGATCCTGACCCGTAAGCAGGCCGGAGACCGTGATTCGTTCTCCGAAAAAGTCGTTCCGGATTTCGTACACGCAGATGGATATCTGCGGAAACTCATCCATGATCTCCTCCGACATCTTCAAAATATAAGGATAGGCAAGCCTTCCCGTAGCCATAGAGAGCTCTCTCTTTGGAATCTCCAATTTTCCCTGCCGGTTCTGCCGCTTCCGCTCTTCCAAGGCTCCTGCGAATTCATCCAGAAGCAGGCGCAGCATTCCCACGCCGTTTTCCAGCTGCGGATAACCGTCGTAATTCTCCGCATCGGGAAGCTCCTCTCCCGCAAGAAGATACCATTCGTCGCTGGCATGGACAAAGTGGGTATCATATTTTTCGAAGGCTTCCTTCTGAAAGCCGTGAATCATGCGCAGAACCTCTATGGCATCCTCTCTGTCAAAAGCTTCCAGGGGGTAGAGTCCCTCCCGGTATTTCGACAGTCCCACCGGCACCACGGACACGCTTTCCAAATGAGGCAGGTATTTCATCAGCTCCCGGATACTGAACACCAATTCCCGCCCGTCGTTCACCCCTTTGCACAGAACAATCTGCCCGTTCATGGTAATCCCGGCCTCATAGAGCCTGTCCGCCTTTTTCAGCGCCTTTCCCGCAAACCGGTTGTTCAGCATCTGGCAGCGCAGATCCGGATTCATGGTCTGAAAGGAAATATTGATGGGTGAGAGCCGGTATCGTATGATCCGTTCCAGATCGTGCTCCGACATATTGGTCAGAGTCACATAATTCCCCTGCAGGAAGGACAGCCTGGAATCATCGTCCTTAAAATAGAGGGTCTGTCTCATTCCCGGCGGCATCTGATCAATAAAACAGAAGATACACTTGTTGTGACAGGACCGGTATTCATCCATGAGCCCGTTTTCAAACACGATACCCGGATCCTCATCCTCCTCCTTGTCCACCTGGAGGAGCCACTGCTCGCCGTCCGGCTTCTCGATCAGGATTTCCACATACGTATCTTCCATATAATACTGGTAATCAAAAATATCCTCGATTTTCCTTCCGCCTATGGAAATCAGCCTGTCTCCCGGTTCAATTCCCAGCTCTGCGGCAATGCTGCTCGGAAGTACTTTCTCAATTTGATGTCCCTTTTCCCTCTTATGCGCCATGTTCCTTTTCCTGTTCCAAAATTTGTCTTTCCTTTTCTATTTTACTAGAAATTTCTTGACGTGTCACTATCCTAAATGTTATAAAATAAAAGTATAATCACAACATCCGGATACTTACAGCACTTGGAGGATAATATGCCTAATTTACACGAACTGGAAGCAGCTATTCCCGTTGCCCCCCTGAAACTGATTGTGCTTGATTCGGCAGTAATGCTAGGAAAACAGGTAAACAATCATCTCGTCAATTTCAGACGAGATGTAAAAAATATAGCAAAAAATGACCCCGCTTTCGAGGGTTATGTATCGGATAACTACATAGTGGACGCCACTTGCTGCCGCTTTGGCACCGGGGAGGGCAAAGGCGTCATCTCTGAATCGGTCAGAGGCAAGGACCTCTTTCTTCTTGTGGACGTGTGCAACCACAGTATCTCCTATACCATGAACGGTTATACCAATTATAAATCTCCTGACGACCATTATCAGGACTTAAAGCGTATTCTGGCAGCCGTAAACGGCAAGGCCCACAGAATCAACGTAATCATGCCCTTTCTGTACGAGGGAAGACAGCACAAGCGAAACGGCAGGGAATCCCTGGACTGCGCCTATGCCATTGAGGAACTGAGCAGCATGGGGGTCAAAAATTTTATCACCTTCGACGCCCACGACCCAAGGGTCCAGAACGCCGAACCGCTGCGGGGCTTCGACAATTTTACCCCGCCCTATCAGTTCACCCAGGCGCTTCTTCGAACCGACCACAGCCTGCTCATTGACAAGGAGCATTTGATCGTGATCAGCCCTGACGAGGGAGCCCTTGACCGGGCCGTCTATTTTGCCAGCGTTCTGGGCGTGGACACGGGGATGTTTTACAAGCGCCGGGACTATTCCCGGATTGTCAACGGCAAAAATCCCATCGTGGCCCACGAGTTTCTGGGAGACAATATCGACGGCAAGGATATTATCATCATGGATGATATTATCGCTTCCGGCGGAAGCATGATCGACACGGCAAGGAAACTGAAGGAAATGAACGCAAAGCGGGTGTATATCTGCTGTACCTTCGGTCTGTTCACGGAAGGGCTCGAAAAGTTTGACGAGGCTTATGAGAAATGTTACTTTGACAAAGTGATTACCACCAACCTCACCTACCAGCCCCCGGAGCTGAAATCAAAGCCCTACTATGTGGAAGCTGACATGAGCAAATTCCTGGCTTCCATCATAGACTTTATGAACCACGATTCCTCCATGGCAAATGTCTACACACCCACGGACAAGATTCATGAGATTCTCACCAAATACAATAACAGGGAGCTCTACCTGGATCAGGAGGATCACGCCTGATCCCCTGAGTCTGTATTCCTCCCGAAAACGGTATTCAAAAAGCTGTTCCAAAGCGCTGACACGCCCGGAACAGCTTTTTTCGTCCGGAGATCCGTTTACAGATTTCCGGGTTTTATTTCCAAAAACAACGGAAACGTCAGGATGACCTTGAACAGATCACCGTCCACCACAATCTCAAATTTTCCCCGCATCGCCTCTGTCAGGTTCTTGGCTATGGAAAGTCCCAGCCCGCTTCCCTCCGTGGTCCTCGACTCGTCTCCCCGTATAAACCGCTCCGTCAGCTCGTCAGAATCCACCATCACGGGATTCTTGGAAATATTCCGGATCGACAGCTCCACCCGGCTGGCCGCCTCCTTTTTGGGAAACTCTGAAAGATCGATATAGATCCGGGTTCCCTCCAGGGCATACTTACAGATATTGTTAAAAAGATTCTCAATCACCCGCCAGATTCTGCGGCTGTCCGCCTCAATCACAAGATTGTTTTTCTTACAGCGGAACACGGGAACCAGCGCTTTCTGCTCAAACTTCTCCGAGAACTCTCCGATGGTCTGGTTCAGCAGTTCTACCAGATTGATCTTTTCCCACTGGAGCACGATGTTGCCGGAAGAGATCTTGGAAGCCTCCACCAGATCGTCCGTAAGCTGCTTGAGCCTCTGAGATTTTGCGTCCAGCACCTCCACGTACTCCTTCACCCTGGAATCGTCTATATTTTCCCTCTTAATCAAATCCACATAGTTAATAATAGAGGTAAGGGGGGTTTTAATATCATGGGAGACATTGGTGATCAGATCTGCCTTTAATCTCTCATCTTTCATACTGGTTGCAACGGCGTTGCGGATGCCCTCTCCGATCCCGTTTACTTCCCGTGCAAGCACCAGATTATCGCCGTGAAGCTGGCTCTCGTCAATCTTATGCTCCATGTCTCCTGAGTTGATACGCTTAATCCCCTCCAGAATTTTCTGCCGGTCCAGGGCCATCCGATATAGAACCACGCCGACAAACAGATCAATGACCCCTATCAGAAGAAGCATGAGGATAAACACCTCGGCCTCAAATACAAGCACGATAACGACCAAAAGCACATGGAGAAGCAAAAAGCCGCCATAGGGAATCCAGGTTCGAAGGACCACTGCCGAGTGATCGTAAAAATAGAGAGCTTCCTTTTTTGCAAAGCCGCCCAATCTCTTAACCAGGCTGTCCCTCCACAGAGTCCCGGCTTTCACTCTCCTGACAAAGCTGTAGTACACAAAGGAGAAGACGAGGCTCACAAGCAGGGCAAACAGACAGATGAGAACGAGCGCCGCATAGTTTCCGGACAGCTCCGGTACATATACGTTGTTTTGGATGGTTCCAACTATCAGGAAAAAGGCGATCGCCGCCGCAGCGCCGAAAAATGCCATGAGCTCCGTGGGAATTTTGTCCTCCCTGCGCAGCCGGATCCGTATTTTCCCGTTTTCCAGCCTGCCCGCCCTGCCTTCCAGAATCGTCAGCATGGCAAGAATCCCCACGTAAAAGATTCCAAGCACCACGGCCGTTGCAAGATACTGCCACATATAGGGGGAATAGCGATTGTATTTGTCGGAAAGATCCGCAAAGGCGTCTCCGGGCGTCAAAGCGGTTCTCACTCCCACCAGGATCTGCGTATCCTCCGGATAGGAATAATCATATCCCCCGAGCACATGCCTGACCGTATCCTCCCGGACGAGCGTGTTTGTCTCATATATCATGTCGTAGGGGTTATAAATAATATATTTTCCGCATTGCTCTTTCAGATTCCGCTCCAATGCGGAAAGACTCTGTGCGGACACCTTCTGGTTACTGTATATCTCCGTTTTTCCTCCCACGGTTCTGCGGATATAGTAGACTACGTTGCTGTCGCTTTCATCGTAGTACTCCCTGTATTTCAGATACTCCTGGTAATTAATATCCAGATCCTGCGCCGCTTTTGCCAGATTGTCGCGAAGCTCATAGTACTCGTTCCACGAAGACACATAATTCTCGATATTTTTGCCCTCCACAGAGCGGTAACGATTATAGAGGATCGTGGCGTTCACATCATCCCGGATACTGCCGCCGTCCTCGGGCAGAAGATTGCCCGACACGTCCACCACCGTGGTATGGCTCTGCATATCGCTGTTCAGATAACTGGCCATTCCCTTTTCATAATCCTCATCCTCCACGACGGTCACGGTGCGGTACCGGGAAAGGAACTGGTCCGCTTCCTGCGCCGACAGGTAAACCTCGTTGTATTCCAGCCCGCTCTGCGCCCACTTGATCAGATCGTCCAGATAGTACCTTGCCGTGATATATTCCTTTGGGATGGGTTCATAGCGGTTGGCAAAAGCCGTCACATCCACCTGCTTTTCCGGATCAAACACCCCGTCCGTCTCCATCTGGCTTCGAATCGTGCCGTAGCAGATGATATCGGATACGCTCTGCCCCAGCATCCGGTTGAAAATCTCCGAATCCTCAAACGCCGTGTCCGTATCTCGCAGGGAAAGCTGATAGATGGACGTCCCGTTTTTGGTATGCACCTCCACCAGCCCCCCAAAAAGGAAAAGAAACAGAGCAAGGACAGCGCCCGCAAAACACAGATGCTGAAGAAAATGCAGAAAGCCCCTCCCCGCACCGGCCCTTGCGGATCTTCTCTGCGAAGCCCCTTTTCTTCGTTCTCTCTCTCTCTCCTGTGTTTCCTCCCCGTCCCCGCCTTCCGGTTCCTGTATTTCCAGATCGTTCTCAAACTCTTTGCTCATAACGTAATCCCCCCTATTGTTTCTCAATTTTGTATCCTACGCCCCACACCACCTTGAGATATCTGGGCTCCTTGGGATTGATTTCGATTTTTTCCCGGATATGGCGGATGTGGACGGCCACCGTATTGTCTGCGCCGATAGCTTCCTCATTCCAGATGTTTTCATAAATCTGGTCTATGGAAAAGACTCTGCCCTGGTTCTTGACAAGAAGCAGAAGAATATTGTATTCAATGGGGGTCAGCTTCACGCTCTCCCCATCCACGGTCACTTCCTTGGTATCGTCATTGATACACAGTCCGCCTGCGGTAAAAAGCGCATTGTTTTCAACATTCAGATTCCCCAGCTGCGTATAGCGGCGCAGATTGGATTTCACCCGGGCCACCAGTTCCAGTGGATTAAAAGGCTTGGTCACATAGTCGTCCGCACCGATATTGAGGCCCAGAATTTTGTCCGAATCCTCCGACTTGGCGGACAGGAAAATAATCGGGATACTGCTGCTCTCCCTGATTTTGATGGTGGCCCTGATTCCATCCAGCTTCGGCATCATAATATCGATAATCAAAAGCTGGATATTGTGCTCCTTCAGCATCCGAACCGCCTGTTCCCCGTCGTAAGCCTTAAAAATCTGATAACCTTCCTGATTCAGATAGATTTCTATGGCATCCACGATTTCCCTGTCGTCATCACAGACAAGTATATTGATCATATCCTCACCTCCGTTTTCCCGTCTGGTATAAGTAAATCACATGTTTTTTAAGTGTTTGTTAGCAAAAAGTTTAAGATTTTATTAATTCCATGAAAGCGCCAAGGTTTCCCCTTCTTCCCCGGCTTGCTCTGTGGGAGAACAGATAACCGCTGTTACAGCAGGTGCAAAGATCCGTCACCTCCAGGTTTTCCGGCAGAACGCCGGCCTCAAGCAGGATTCTGCGGTTGGCTTCCCACAGGCTGAGCTGATATTTTCCTTCCTCTTTGCCGGGCTTTAATATCAAATGAGAATCGCTCCCAAAAAGCCCGGCAAACACGGAAGCGACTTCGTTTCCTACCTCATAGCAGTCCTGACAGATGGAAGGTCCGATTGCGGCCTTTACATGCTCCGGGTGCGTTCCAAAAGCCTCTCTCATGGCGATAAGCGCCCTCTCTCCCATCCTGCCGGCCGTTCCCTTCCATCCGGAATGAAACAGCCCGATGGCGCGCTTATCCGGATCCGCAAGAAAGATGGGCACGCAGTCCGCATAAAAGGTGGCGAGAATCAGTCCCGGTTCATCCGTGATCAGACCGTCCACATCCGTATAATCCTTTTCTCTTGTCACGCCCTTTCCCGCATCCCCAGACGTAACCCTCCTTATGTTCGTGGTATGCGTCTGGTCAGAACACACGATATGATCCGGCGTACTGTCAAATACAGCGGCGATTCTCCTGAAATTCTCATCCACCGCTTCCCTCTCGTCCCCCCTGGAATAGCTCAGATTCATGGAAGCGTAGATTCCCCTGCTTACTCCTCCGATTCTGGTGGAAAACAGATGCCTCACCATGCCGGTGCCCTCAAGCCCCGGAAATACAAGATACTCTGTCTCACCCATTCTGTGGCGCTGCAGGACAGGTATCCCGCCCTTTCTTTTCAGTTTCTCAGATTCTCTGTCTTTCCTTTCGATCCCCATGCATTTCCATCCTTTCCAGACTCGGCCTTTCTCACCAAAAAGCCTCACTCCCCGAAGCTCCTTTCACATGGTAAAAAAACGCATTTTTGTACCATCTGGTTTCCTCTGCGCAGACAGCGATCACATCATAGCGAACCTGCATTGCGCAGTATTCGGGATGCCTGATACGAAAATAATCGGAGACTCGGCAGATTTTCCTCTGCTTTCCCTCTCCGACCGCTTCCTCCGGCATTCCGCTTGTCCTGTTTTTCCGATACTTTACTTCCACAAAAACAAGACAGCCCTCATGGACTCCCACGAGATCCACCTCACCCTGCCTGCACCTGAAATTTCTCTCAAGAACCTGAAATCCTCTTTTTGCAAGAAAGGCGGCGGCTTTTTCCTCATAGGCCTTTCCGAGGCTGACGCTGCTTGCATTGTTATGATTGTTCAAATCCGCGCTCCTTATTTATTTCTTTCGGTTCATCTTTGCCTTGATCTTATCCATGGCATCCACAAAGACAAGAATCTCCGCAACCACCTCGTAAAGCTCCGGCGGAATCATCTCTCCGATATCCAGTCTTGACAGGGTATCCGCCAGGGAATCGTCCCGGTGTATCGGGACGTCAGCCTCCTTAGCCCTTTCTATGATACGCTCCGCCAGTGCGCCCTTTCCGGATGCGATCACCTTGGGCGCATCTTCCTGCGGATTATAGGAAAGGGCTATGGCCTGTTTTGGCTTTTCCTTTTTTTCCTTCATCTGAAACCTCTCCTCCCGTGATCCAGTATTTTACGCCCTTGCGTCAAAAGAACGGCCTGACAAAACCGATATATTTTTGCCCTGCTTGAGAATTTCCTCCATCACGGTCTCAGGCCCTTCTTCTCCCTTATTGACAAAAGACGCATTCATGGTATAGCCCCTTTTATTCAGCCTTTCATTCAACAGATCGATATGTTCCGCAATGAAATCGAGAGCCTCTTCGTCTCTCAGATAGAATTTGGTGGAAACCTTATTTTCCCGCAGCGACACATGTACGTCCACACTGCCGAGATGTTCCATGTCAAGGTGGAGAAGCGCACTGACCTCCCCATCCTTTTTGGCAAGGTTTTTCTTGTTCGTATAGACATAAAGCTCGCCGTTTGTATCCTTCCCCTGCATTTTGAGGGGCAGCTGCACATAGGTAAACATCTGATTGAGCTGGTTCATAAAATCGATATTGCCAGACATGGTCTGTACCGCCCTGGCAAGAGGCGTTCCAACGGCGGAATTCTGTTCCAGCGCCCGGCCAAGGCGTCCAAGCTGGCTGCTCAGCCTCTGGTACAGCTCCTCCACTTTGCCCTCCCGGGCCACATCCTCAGGGGTGAGCAGCCACTGTTTTCCCATCTCCTGCCGCAGCAGCGTGTGAAATTCCTTTCCCCGAAGCAGCGGTTCAAACACTCTGGCTTCCCCCACGCTCTCCCGCTCCTGGATCAGATCCTTCAGCTTTCCAAGCAGCTCCCTGGAGGAAATTTCTCCCGAGGTAAAGCGGCGCACCAGCTCCTCGGGCACGCCCGCTTGTTTTATCTGATCCGCAAAGCTTACAAGCTCATGCTCCGAAAGCCCTGTTTTCTCAAAGATCGTTTCCGGCGCTCCTGCCACGCCTTCCCTGACTGATTGGGTATCCATATCCGACAACACCTTCTCCGGTACGACTTCCCCGGGCGCAGAGACGTCTTCCCCTCCATTTTCCCCGGTAAGAAGCGCAAGAAACTCCCGGCAGAGAACGATTCCTTCCTCCGCTTTTCCCGAGGATGCCAGCTGTGAAAGAGTCTCCGGAAGCGCATCCGCTATTTCAAGAAGGCCCTGGGTCATCTGATGCTGCAGGTTTTTGTAAGCCTCCATCTGGAAAAGGCTGTTTTCCGTGACCGGAATTCCAAGACGTGTGAGCTGGATCAGTGTTTCCACTCCCGCCTGGGGATTCTGGCTCATCAGCCGCATCATCTGGGCCAGGGAGTTTTTGTCAATGGACATTCCCTCCAGCATCATTGTCTGTACCATCTTAACCGTTGCGGGCGTCTGCGGCAGCCCCGCCATCTGCAGCGCTCTTGAAATGCTGGGATCATTTGCCGTATTGGCAAACAGGGGACTGAGCAGAACTTTGGAGCCTTTCGCATTCTTTAAAATGGCAAACGTCATCAGCTGCCCGGTTTCTATGGGAAGATTTCCGTCGAGTCTGGCCCGAAGAAGCTGATCCTTTCCTATGGAAAGCAGGATGTCGCTGCCGTTTTTCTCGATCACCTCGCCGGTGACAGACTGTCCCTGGGCTCTTCCCGCAATTTCTCTGATACCGTTATTTAAGTTTCTCTCCAGAGTGGAAGCGGAGATTTCCTTTCCGCTTCCCTCTGCATGGGGCTGGCTGCCCTGTGTAAACAGTGAGGAAAGTCTCATAAACAGAACCTCCTGGGGTTAGATCAAATTTTTGATGAAGCTCTTTCTGTGAATCGGCGTGGGGCCATACTTTCTCAAGGCCTCGATGTGTGCGGCGGCTCCGTAGCCTTTGTTGGAAGCAAAGCCGTATTCCGGAAACACCTGGTCATATTCCACCATCAGGCGGTCCCTTGTCACTTTGGCAATAATACTTGCGGCGGCAATGGATACGCTCTTTGCATCTCCCTTGATAATCGGTATTTGGCGGATTTTCACTCCCGGTATGGTAACCGCGTCATTCAGGAGAACGTCCGGCTGGGGTGTCAGTCCGGATATGGCCTCCCGCATGGCCTCATACGTGGCCTGCAGAATATTGATCTCGTCAATTTTCTGCGGCGTCACAAAGCCAAGACCTGTGGAAACGGCCTTTTCCATAATCACTTCAAACAGCTCCTCTCTCTTTTTTTCGGAGAGCTGCTTGGAATCATTAAGATATAAAATGTCACAATCTTTTGGAAGAATTACAGCTCCGGCTACCACGGGGCCGGCAAGAGGCCCCCGCCCGACCTCGTCTATGCCGCAGATTAACCCGAGGCATTCATATTCCCTCTCGTAAGCCTTCATCCGCTTTGTGCGTTCCAGCTCTTTTTCATAGCCGGAAAGACGCTTCTGCGCCAGATCCACAAGACTTGCCACTCCCGCTCTCTCATCCTGTCCGTAGGTTCTTATAAAATCAGGCAGCTCCCTGGTTTTTGCCGCCTGCAAAATCTCACGAATCTGCCTGATGCTCTTTTGTTCCATAAACAATACCCCTGCTTACTGATGCTGAATCATTTCCACCTGGTTAAGAGGCCATATCCGCATCCAGGCCTTTCCGATAAATTCATTTCGGTAAATATTCCCAACCGCAGGATCCCTGCTGTCCGAACTGTTATTCCGGTTATCGCCCATGACAAAGTACTCGTTTTCCCCGAGCGTGATCGGCTCATAAGCTCTTCCCGGATCCGTGATCGGCTCTTTGCCGTAGGACTCCGCAAGCAGCTCACCGTCTATATAGATGTTTCCGCTGTCATCAATATAAACGGTTTCCCCGGGCAGTCCGATAATCCGTTTGATGTAATAGGTCTTCTCCGCATAGCGGAAGGGAAATACGATAATGTCAAAACGCTCCGGCTCTGAAAAGCGGTAGGAAATCTTATCCACGATCAGATTATCGCCATCGCTTAAAGTCGGCTCCATGGAGCTGCCACTTACCTTTGTTCTCTGCCCCACATAAGTCACCACCAGAAAGGTCAGCGCCAATACGATCAGCAGATACAAGCTTGTACTGAATATTTCCTTTAATGTCCTTTTCACAGCCATTCCTCCGGATGTTCCAATGTAATTTTTCCAATTCTGCCGCTCCGGAAATCTTCCACCACCATGCGGGACGCCCGTCCCAAATCCGGCTCCTGTCCCTTCAGGTAGCAATGTCTGTTTACACAGATCTCCTCCAGCAGATGAACGGCATCCCCCGTATTCTGGATTCCGTACCGCTTTGTGAGCAGACCCGGGTATTCCCGTTCCAGATACCCGATCAGTGAAAACGCAAGCTCATCCACGTGCAGAATCTCATCATTGACGGAGCCGATCATGGCAAGCCTCTCTCCCACAGCCTGGTTTTCAAAACGGGGCCAGAGAATTCCGGGCGTGTCTAAAAGCTCCAGGCTCTGGCTCAGACGGATCCACTGTTTTCCCTTGGTAACTCCCGGTTTATTTCCGGTTTTGGTGCAGGCCCGTCCCGCGAACGCATTGATAAAGGTAGACTTTCCCACGTTGGGAATCCCAACCACCATGGCCCTTACCGGACGGTTTTTGATTCCTCGCCTTCTGTCCCGTTCTATTTTTTCCCTGCAGGCTTCCTGTACAAGCCCCTGAATGGACTTCACGCCGCTTCCTGTCCTGGAATTCATTTCCAGTATGTGGAATCCCTTTTCCCTGAAAAATCCGGTCCATGCCGCATTGCATTTCGGATCCGCCAGATCCGCCTTATTAAGCAGAATGATTCTGGATTTATTCCGGGCCAGAGCGTCGATATCCGGATTCCGGCTGCTCATCGGGGCTCTTGCGTCCACGAGCTCAATCACAAGATCAATCAGCTTACAATTTTCCTCCATCATCCGTCTGGCTTTCGTCATATGCCCCGGATACCATTGAACATTCATAATTATATCCCTTCGCTAATTTACAAAACCAAAATCATCTTCCCCGCAGGGCAGATGAAGCCATACCTTTCCGGCAATCGTCTCCCGCTTTACCGCTCCTATATTGCCGGAACGGCTGTCCTCGCTGTTGTTCCTGTTATCTCCCAGGACAAAAAACTCATCGCTTCCCAGCTGGATCTCCACCTGTGCAATTCCAGCATCCGCAATCTTGTCATAGCTTTCATCCTCATTCAGCGGCTCGCCGTCGATGTACACATATCCGCCGATAATCTGCACCTTCTCGCCCGGAAGGCCCACCACGCGCTTGATATAGTAGTGGGAATTTTTATTCCCGTTCGGAAGAAACGCCACGACGTCATTCCGTTTTGGGGCCGTTACCTGGTACAGCAGCCGGTTTACCAGAACCTCCTGCCCGTTGTGAAGCTTCGGCTCCATGGAGACGCCTATGACGCCCACCTGCATCCCTACCGAAAAGACAAGGACAAACGCCACCAGAACGGCCGCAAAGGCACAGAAGATCGTGGAAAAGATTTCCCGGATCATTGACCTGCTTATTTTCTTTTCCTTTTCGTAAAAAGTCAGTCCCTTTTTTCTGGCCATATCTCTCCGTTTCCTTCCATGCGGGCATTTTAACAGATACCGGAATATCAGAAAAGGACAATCGCAAGCAATTGTCCTTACTGTAACAGCTTTATTTTACCAGTTCCTTAACCTTGGCCTTCTTACCTACGCGGTCTCTTAAGTAGAACAGCTTCGCCCTTCTTACTTTACCTCTGCGGACTACTTCGATTTTCTGTACGTTAGGTGAATGCAGGGGCCACGTTCTCTCCACACCTACGCCGTTTGAAGTTTTCCTTACGGTAAACGTCTCTCTTGCACCGCCGCCCTGTCTCTTGAGTACCGTACCCTCGAAAACCTGGATTCTCTCATGGTTTCCTTCCCGGATCTTTCCGTATACCTTAACGGTGTCTCCTACGTGAAACTCGTCAACCTCAGCCTTAAGCTGGGCATCTTCAATACTTTTGATAATATCGTTCATTCTATCAGTCTCCTTTCACTTTGCCCGCAGCCGTCTTTCCGGCACAGGGACAGCTTTTGTTCGAAAGCGGATGTTCTTAATACAACAGTAACAGAGGACCATCTCGTTTTTACAACATTAATAATCTACCACACTCCGTCACAAAATGCAAGCGTTTTGTGCGGCCTTTCTTGCTTTCTCTTCCTTTTTACGCATCCGCTCTTCTCTCTTTGCCTTTTTGCGGAAATATTCCTGGTTCTCCGATACCCAGCTTTCGTAGAGCTCCGGCCTCCTTAAACTTGTCCGCTCCAGCGATTGTTCCAGCCTCCACTGTTCGATTCTGGCATGGTCGCCGGAAAGGAGAATCTCCGGAACCCTCTTATCCCTCCACACCTCCGGCCGGGAATACTGCGGATATTCCAGAAGGTTTTTGCAAAAGCTCTCGCTCTCGCCGGAAACCTGATTTCCCAGGACGCCGGGAACCATTCGGGAGACCGCATCCACAAGCACCATGGCGGGCAGCTCGCCCCCGGTCAGCACATAATCGCCTATGGACACCTCGTCCGTCACGATTTCCTCGAGAACCCGTTCGTCAATCCCCTCATAGTGTCCGCAGAGGAGGACAAGATCCTCCTCCCTGGCCAGTTCCCTGGCCATATCCTGATGAAAGGTCTTTCCGCAGGGCGTAAGATACACGACCCTTAAAGGAACCTCTCCCCTTCTCTCATAAACGGATTTTCGGACGGCACGAAATGCGTCATAGACGGGCTGGGCCTGCATGAGCATGCCGGCGCCCCCTCCGTAAGGATAGTCGTCCACTTTTTTGTGTTTATCCAGTGTGTAGTCTCTTATATTGACCGCCTCAAGATGGATCGTACCCGCCTTTAGGGCACGGCCGACAACACTTGTATAGAGCCCTTGTATAATCATATCCGGAAACAACGTAAGCACATGAAAATTCATGCCAAATCTCCTGTCAAAATCAGTCCAGCAGCCCGTCCAGCAGATGAACCTTCATCCTGCCCGCTGAGAGATCCACCGACAAAATGCAATCCTTGATCGCCGGAATCAGCACATCGCTCCCACTTTCGCGGCTTACCACATAGACATCGTTGGCCCCGGTCTCCAGAACATCCTTCAAGACGCCCTGGAAGGAACCGTCCTCGTTCGCAACCTCCATGCCGATCAGATCCGCAATAAAGTACTCGTCCCGCTGTAGCTTTACCGCATCCTTTCGCTGTACCAGAAGGCTGGCTCCCTTATACTTTTCAATATCATTGATATTGTCATATCCTTTAAATTTCAGAATCGCAAATTTCTTAAAAAATTTGACTCCCTCAATCTGCAGTGTCAAACGCTCCCTGCCGGTATCCAGTATGACTTCCTTCAGCTTCCTGAAACGGTTTGCATCATCCGTAGTCGGGAAAACCTTGACTTCCCCTCTTATCCCATGGGTGGACGAAATAATTCCCACCTGCAGCAGCTCATCCATATTACCTCTCCTTGCCGGTTTATCCATATCCGGTTGAAACAGCAGAATCCGGTTTATGAGGATTCCATTGCCATGAATTTCATAAGGGATGTTCCCGAAAGAACATCCCTTATGAGTTAACCTCAGACGATTTCCACATCTACTTTCCTGTTGTCCTTCGACGAAGCCGCCTTCACCACGGAACGTATTGCCTTGGCAATCCGGCCCTGTTTTCCGATCACTTTCCCCATATCGGATGCAGCCACATGAAGCTCAACGGTAAGGTGTTTTCCCTCTTCTTTTTCCGTCACAATCACTTCATCCGGATGCTCAACAAGTGCCTTCGCAATCACTTCAACTAATTCCTTCATAGTTTACCTCCTATGAGCTGTCAACTGTCCTTATTTTGAAATGCCTGCCAATTTAAAAATCTTGCTGACAACTTCCGTAGGCTGTGCTCCATTTGCCAACCACTTTTTAGCCAGTTCCTCATTTACCTTGAAAGTACTGGGATCTGTGTTGGGATCATAAGTTCCAATCTCCTCAATGCATCTGCCATCCCTGGGTGATCTGGAATCCGCTACCACGATTCTATAGAAAGGAACTTTCTTCTGACCCATTCTTCTCAATCTGATTTTTACTGCCATTTTTTTCACCTCCGCAAAATTATAATATATATTTGAATTAAAATTCCAAATATCACATTGTTATACAGATACAAATCCGCCTGTATTCTGTCGGGAAAACTCAGAACGGAAAACGCATTCCTCCCAGGCCCCGCCTTTTCCTGCCACCCATAAGCCCAGGCATCTGCTTCATCATTTTCTGGGACTGCTCAAACTGTTTGATAAAACGGTTCACTACCGCAATATCCACACCAGCCCCTCTTGCAATCCTGTGCTTTCTGCTGGGATTTAAGAGCTTTGGGTTCTTGCGCTCCGCAGGCGTCATGCTAAGAACAATCGCCTCCGTCCGGGCCAGCTGCTTTTCGTCAATCATGGATTCAATATCCCCCAGCTGCTTACCCATCCCGGGCATCATACCCAGAATGCTGGCAAGGCCTCCCATGTTGCGCATCTGCTTCATGCTCTCCAGAAAATCCTCAAAGTCAAACTTGCCCTTCTTCATCCGGGCAGCCATCTCTTTTTCCTTATCCTCGTCAATGGAGATGTTTTCCTGGGCCTTCTCAATCAGGGAAAGCACATCCCCCATTCCGAGAATCCGCCCGGCCATACGGTCCGGATAAAATTGTTCCAGATCAGAAAGCTTTTCGCCCATGCCGACATAGAGAATCGGTTTGCCCGTAACCGCTTTCACGGAAAGCGCCGCACCGCCCCTGGTATCGCCGTCCATCTTCGACAAAACAACTCCGTCAATGCCGACCTTCTCATCGAAATCCTTTGCCACCGTGACCGCATCCTGACCGGTCATGGCATCCACCACCAGGAGTGTCTGATGGACTTCCACATGGTTCTTGATATTTTTAAGCTCCGTCATCATCTCTTCGTCAATGTGAAGGCGTCCCGCCGTATCCAGAATAACCACGTTGTGGCCGCCTTTCCTGGCATGTTCCAGGGATGCCTTTGCGATATCCACAGGATTCTGGCTGTCTCCCATGGAAAAAACATCGACCTTCTGCTTCTCGCCGTTGATCTGCAGCTGCTTAATTGCTGCTGGTCTGTATACGTCGCAGGCCACAAGAAGCGGTTTTTTCCCTTTCAGAGTGAGCTTTCCCGCAATCTTTGCCGTGGTGGTCGTCTTACCCGCACCCTGAAGGCCGCACATCATGATGACCGTGATCGCTTTGCCGGGCTGCATCCTGATTTCCGTAGTCTCCGAACCCATCAGGGCGATCATCTCTTCGTTTACGATTTTGATCACCATCTGTCCGGGATTGAGGCCGTTCATCACATCCGCACCAACGGCTCTCTCCTCCACCGCTTTTATGAACTGCTTAACCACCTTGAAGTTCACATCCGCTTCCAGAAGGGCCATCTTCACCTCTTTGAGGGCTGTCTTTACATCCTCTTCGGTCAGCCGGCCTTTGCTCCGCAGATTCTTGAATACATTCTGAAGCTTTTCTGTTAAACTCTCAAATGCCATTTGGATACCTCTATAATTCCTCCAATATCTGTCCGGATATGCGTCGGATCCCTTCCGCAAGCTCCCTTCGGGAGAGCTCCGCATCCTCCGCAAGGGAGTCAATCTCCTTGATTTTGGTCCTGATCTTCATAAATCTCGATACCAGATGCAGTTTGTCCTCATACTCCTGCAGGGAATTGTTGCAGCGCCTGATCAGATCGTGAACCCCCTGCCTGCTGATTCCATATTCCTGCGCAATTTCACCAAGAGACATATCCTCAAATACAGCATCCCGGTAGACCCTCTTCTGATGGTCTGTCAGCAGTTCTCCGTAGAAATCAAACAAAAGCCCCTGTTCAACGATTTTCTCCATTGCAATCACCTTAGGTAGAATACAACAAAAAAAAGGGGGTGTCAAGTATTTTTTCTTTACACCTCCACATTTTTCTCACGCCTCCGCATCCGAAGGAAGCGCATGCAGCACTTTTTTATAGGCCCGGCTGAAAGTGGAATAATCCCTGAACCCGCATTCCATACAGGCGCAGGTCGCAGGCATTCCGGAAAGAATCAGATTCCTTGCGGCCAGAATTCTTTTTTCCAGAATATACTGGTGCATGGAATAGCCGGTTTCCTCCTTAAATTTGCGCATCATATGGTATTTGCTCAGATAAAAGCAGGCTGAGAGGTTTTCTATGGACAAGTCTCCGTCCAGATGATCATTGATATAATGAATCATCTCCACAATCTTCTTGTCATACCTGGCGGTCTTGTGAAACACCTCCCGACTGCGCACACAGCACCGGTTCAGTTCAATGAGAAGCTTAAGGAACAGGATCCGTCTGTACATTTCCTCCGCATAGTCAGGCTTTTGCCCCGTCTGTTCAAGAAGCTTCACCGTCTCAAACAAAAGGCCGCTGTCAGAGGGGGAGAGCCGCAGAACGCTGCTCTCCTCCGTATCAGCCATCTGAAAACAGAGATTCAGCTCGCTCTCCTTCTCCGAATGCTCGTCGAGGTATTCCTCCGAAATATAGAACACATACCGCTCATAGGGCTCCTCCGTCCCGATAAAGGGTTTGTGGATCTGCCCTCTGCTGATCAGTAGAATATCGTGGGGCTCCAGATGATAGGCCTTCCCTTCTATGTGGTATTCCACCTTTCCGGAAATAAACCAGATCAGCTTGTGGAAATCATGATAATGATATTCATATTCCCTGGGCTCCCTGTCCTTTAAGTGAAACAGACGGAACTTTTCGGTCAGGTACCCGCTCCTTACAAAGCTTCCCCTCTCTCCCATATTGCAATCACCCGTTTCTTTCTGCAGCTGTCCGAAATCCGCTAGTCCTTCTTCACAAAATCCTTCATACAGATATTCAGATCCACATCCTCATCGATTCCTCTCACAGAGCCTTTTGAGGAATACTGCCATATACTGAAATCATAGGGAAAATAAACCGGTGCATTATAGTAGGCAAACCACTTTTCGTAATCCTCCAGCTGCTCCATGTCCAGCATAATCATAAAAGTTTTGAGATTGCCGTAAATCATCGGCGTATAGCCGGCGGCCTTAATGGTCTCACAAAAGGCAATACAGTTTTGGGTGTATTCCTCCTTCGTCAGATCCGCCGTTCTCGCATCCTCGCTTGTCACTTCCTCCAGATCAATCACAACGGGATAAGTGATCTCGTAGGGTTCGATCAGGTCAAGGACAAACTCCGCCTCATCCACGGCCTCCTCTTTCGTCAGAGCCTGGGTAAAGAAATAGATCCCGGCATGGATATCGTTATCAATCGCACCCTCTATATTATCTGCGAACCGGTCGTCCTCCATGAGCTTTCCCTCCGTGGTGCCCCGGATTCCGGCCCGGATAAAAGCGTACTCCACCCCGTCGGATGCCACCTTCTCCCAGTCAATCTTTCCCTGATATCTGGAAACGTCAATCCCCTTTCTGGAGACCACCTCGTCCAGATCATTGACATATTCAATCTGCCCGTTTTCCAGCTGTATAAAATTATCGTATACATATGTATGCTTTTTTAACTGATCCGATATGGGGAAAAAATGGTATTCATTATCGGCATAAACCACCACATCCTCCGTAAAAAAATCCCGGAGCATGGCCGTAGCTGTACTGCTCCCGCTCATTTTCGCTTTCAGTTCATCGAGAAACAGCTTCCGCTCCTCTTCTCTTGCGTCTATTCTTGCCTCCTCCACATAGGCGTCAAGATCCGACTGGGAATAAACATAATTTTCCTGATACGCCTCCAGCTGCGAGACCTGCGCCATCGCCTCCTTCGACTCATTTCTCAATGCATAATTATTGAGAAGGAGTATGATGCAGCCGGTCAGTGACGCAAGCGTGATGATACAAAAGATAATATTTGTAAATAAGCTGATGCGCTGTTTTCTTCGTTTTCTCTTTAATCTGCTGTTTTCCATGATCAAACCTTTCTTTCGTCTTTTTCTTCTTAGATTATATAACAAGAACCGTATCTTTGGAAGAGAATTTTTTTGTCGAAAATACTACTGTAAATGGAAAAAGTATGCTACACTAAATAGGTATAAGGAGGCTCCTATGAAGATTGAAGAAACGATTTTAAACAACTTTACTTTAACATACCCATTAGAGCGTCTGGCTCCCTTAGATCAGATTTTATTTTTAGATATTGAAACCACGGGTTTTACTCCTGCCAGCTCACAGCTTTACCTGATCGGATGCGCTTTTTTCAGGGAGGGTAACTGGCACATCAAGCAGTGGTTTGCCCAATCCTCCGAGGAAGAGCCGGAACTCTTAAAGGCATTCTTTTCTTTTGCCAGGGAGTTTTCCTATTTAATCCATTACAACGGGAACGCTTTTGACCTTCCCTATTTGAAGCAGAAGGTGATCGCCTACGAGCTTCCCTACAGCTTTAACGGTTTTGAGGGAATTGATATCTACCGCAGAATTTCTCCCTACAAAAATTTCCTCAAGCTTCCCAACTGCAAGCTGAAGACCATTGAATATTTCCTGAATATTGCCAGGGAAGACAAGTATACCGGAGGCGAGCTGATCCATGTCTATCAGGATTATCTCTCTTCCCGCGATTATACCCTGTATCATACCCTGCTTCTGCACAACTCGGACGATATGAAGGGAATGCTGGAAATCCTTCCCATTCTGTCCTATTATGATCTGTTCAATAACAGTTTAAAGGCCCGCAAGGTACAAGCCAATTATTACAATGATATTCACGGAATCCCTCGCAGGGAGCTTTTGATGAAGCTGATTTTTTCCTCCGCTCTCCCGGTTTCCATCACTGCCATGGGAAAGGGCTGTCATTTTAAGGGAGAAGGACATGAAGGCACTCTCATCATACCGATCTACGAGGAGGAGCTCAAATATTTTTACGCCAACTATAAAGATTACTATTATCTTCCAACAGAGGATATCGCCATGCACAAATCCATCGCCTCCTTTGTTGACCGGGAATATCGGGAACAGGCAGGCGCTTCCACCTGCTATACCCGCAAATTTTCCAGTTATCTTCCCCAGTGGAAGATCCTGGTGGAGCCTTTCTTTAAGAGGGAGTACAAGAGCAACGAGCTGTTTTTTGAGCTGACGGACGAAATCAAAAAAGACCGGCAGCTGTTTTCCGATTATGCCAGCCATGTGTTGAATGTTATGGCCACGCAGCCATAAAGACAGTTTATCTTGCGCCGCACGGCCCGAACGCTGCCCCTGCGGCAGGCTTCCGGATATGGGTGCACCGCAAAAAAAAGCGCCAGACGTTTTATACGCCGGCGCTTTTATAAATGCACACGAGCCCCCCGCTTTTCAGCTAAACCGTCTTTGGCCTCTCATAGAAAAGCGAACTCACCCTGCCATATCCCAGCTGCTTATGATTGATCATCTGCTCAGCGCTTCCGATGAAAAGAACGCCTCCGGGAACAAGGGAAGAATAAAACTTCCTGAAAACTTCTGTCTTCGCCTCCTCGGTAAAATAAATCAATACATTCCTGCAAACAATCATATGAAATCCCGCAGCATAATTCTGTTCCAGAAGGTTGTGCTCCCGAAACTCCACTCTCGACTTGATTTCATCCGATATACGGTAGGAAAGCCCAATCTTTGTAAAATATTTGTTTTTGAAACCGACGGGAACTGCCGCAATACTTTTTTCGCTGTACAGGCCCACCTTTGCCTTCTCTATTACCTGCCTGTCAAGATCTGTCGCCACAATACGTATCATATGCAGCGGAATATGTTTCGAGAGGGCCATTACAAGCGAATAGGGCTCGTCGCCCGTGGAGCAGGCAGCGCTCCAAATTTTCAGATTCCTGCCAAACCGCCGGATAAGCCCCGGAATAATACACTTGTCCAAGTAGTCCCACTGAGGCGGATCCCTGTAAAACTCAGATACATTGATGGTCAGATAGGTGATAAATTCCTCAAATCTCTCCCTGTTTGTCTGCAGCGCGCCCACATAGTCCTCATACCCCTTATATCCGTGTTTGGCGATCAGGGTATCGATTCTGCGCTTCATCTGACTCTCCTTGTAGGCATTTAAGTCAATTTTGGTCAGCTGCAAAACTGCGCTTTTAAAAACCTCATAGTCATATCCCATAGGCAAACCGTCCTGACTGTCTCCTTACAACAACAGGAAGTACGTATCGCGCACTTCCTGTTATTATGATATCTTGAATTATGCTAATCCTTTATCCGCCTTATTCCCCTGCACCGGCAGCCTCAATATCAACGGAAACCGCCTCATCCGCATTGTCATTCCCTGCAGATTCAAAATTATTGAGCGCTTTGATGCTCAGGCTGATCTTCTTGTCCGCTTCATTAAAGTCAACCACCTTTGCGGTGACTTCCTGTCCCACGCTCAATACGTCAGCCGGCTTCTCTATATGCTCTTTGGAAATCTGTGAGACATGAAGCAGCGCATCCACGCCGGGTTCAAGCTCAACAAACGCACCGAAATCCGTCATACGGGCAACCCTGCCTGTCACCTCATTGCCTACCGCATACTTGTCTGAGGCATTCTTCCAGGGATTTGCATCCTCAAACTTAAGGCTCAGGGCAATCTTGGTTCCACTGATTTCCTTGATAAAAGTTTTGACCTGATCGCCAACCTTGAATACCTTTTTGGGATTCTCCACACGTCCCCAGGACATCTCGGAGATATGAAGCAGTCCGTCTGCGCCGCCGATATCGATAAACGCACCGAAGTCCGTCACATTCTTAACGATACCTTCCATCACATCGCCGACCTCGATACGCTCAAGAAGCTGTCTCTGCTTCTCCGCCTTCTCTGCCATAAGGAGCTGTCTGCGGTCGCCAATGTATCTTCTTCTCTTGGGATTGTACTCACTGATCACAAACTGAATATCCTGTCCCGCATACTTGGAGAGATCTTTTTCGTAAGTATCGGAAACAAGGCTTGCGGGAATGAAAACTCTGATCTCATCCACAACCACGCCAAGCCCGCCGTCAAGCACCTGTGTCACTTTGGCTGTCAGGACTTCTTTATTGTTAAAGGCTTCCTCAATTCTCTTGTTTCCTCTGTCTGCGGCCAGACGCTTGTAGGTAAGAAGGACTTGTCCCTCTCCGTCGTTGACCTTCAGGACTTTGACTTCCATCGTGTCACCCGGCTTCACCGCTTCGGTCAGTTTTACGCCCGGTTCATTGGTATACTCGCTTCTGGTTAAAATACCGTCTGACTTGTAGCCAATGTTAAGAATAATTTCTTCAGGCTTAACATCGATGACCGTACCCTCAACTACCTCTCCTGTATGTATTGTCTTTAATGATTCTTCCAACATTTGTTCAAAAGTTAATTCGGACATGATTTTGAACCTCCTCAATAATATTGTTCGGGGTGGAAGCCCCCGCAGTAATACCCACCAGAGCAGCAGTTTTAGGCAGTTCCAAATGCAAATCATCCAGTGTCTGTATAAAATATGTAGATGCACACCTCTCTTTACAGATCTCATACAGCTTCTGCGTGTTGGAGCTGTGCTTTCCACCTATTACAATCATCGCATCAACCCTGCCCGCAATCTCGCGAGCCTGTGTCTGTCTTTCCTCCGTTGCATTACAGATAGTATTAACAACAGTAACATTGTAACCTTTTTTGTGAAAAATTTCAACTAATTCTTTAAATTTGTTGTAGTTAAATGTCGTTTGAGACACGACGCACAGTAATTTTCCTTCGTTGCAGACGAAATTTTCGGCTTCCAGGGCGGATCCGACCACCACTGCAGGCGTTTTTGACCATCCCATAATCCCCTCCACCTCCGGATGGCCTTCGTTGCCGATAATAATGATCTGTTTCCCCTCCCCGCTCTCCTTTTCCACAATTTTGTGGATCCGTTTGACAAAGGGGCAGGTGGCGTCCACGCATTCCAGTCCCCTGCGTTCAATCATGTCATAAACCCGTTTGGGGACGCCGTGGGAGCGGATCACAACGGTTCCCTCCGAAAGGGCCATAAGCTCTTTTTCCGTCCCGATCACGCCAACACCCTTCTCTTCCAGATCCCTGACCACCTCTTCATTGTGAATGATGGGCCCGAAGGTATATATTTTTTTGCCGCAGCCGATCTGTTCGTAAACCTTTTCCACCGCGCGTCTGACCCCAAAGCAAAAGCCCGCACTCTTTGCAAGTATAACTTCCATAACCACCTCACCCTATTTACACAGATCCAAAATCGCCTGTACCACCTCGTCTATCGTCATATGGGAACTGTCGACCAGCACCGCATCCTCCGCCTGCTTAAGAGGTGCGATCTTCCGGTTCATGTCCTGCTCGTCCCGCTTTCTGATGTCCTCCTCTATCTGCGCAAGATCGGTTTCTTCCCCCTTTGCCGCAAGCTCGTCGTATCTTCTCTTTGCCCGCACCCCGGTGCTTGCCGTCAGATATACTTTTACATCCGCATCCGGCAGAACACAGGTCCCGATATCTCTCCCGTCCATAACCACATTGTTTTTTGCCGCAATGGCTTTCTGGAGAGTGGTAAGCCTCTCCCTGGCCTTTGGATTTTTGCTGACGCAGGCGGACGCCATATTGCCCACCTCCTCGGTACGCAGCACGGAATTTACATTTTCACCGTTCAAAAGAACCACCTGTTCTCCCTCTTCATGCGTGATCGTGACATCCGCTTCCATACAGGCCGCCGCCACCGCGGCATCATCCAAGGGATCCACCCTGCGGCATAAAAGATAATACGCCATAGCCCGGTACATGGCCCCTGTATCTACATATATAAATGCCTTTTCTTTTGCGACCTTCTTTGCAATGGTGCTTTTCCCCGCCCCTGCCGGGCCGTCGATTGCGATCTGATAACTCATTTTTCTCCCTTTTCCTTTCTCTTATTCCCTGGGGAATGTTGAATCCTGCGGATCTCTTTCCTTCCCGGCAGCGCTTCTTCCCGCAAGGCGCCCGGTGGACCAGGCGATCTGCAGATTAAAGCCTCCCGTCAGGGCGTCCAAATCCAGAACCTCCCCCGCAAAATACAAGTTCCGCACCAGCTTAGATTCCATGGTGGAGGGATTGACCTCCTTCACATCCACGCCGCCCTGGGTAATCACCGCCTCTTGAAAGCCCCTTGTGCCTGTAATGGTCATGCTGAAATTTTTCAGGCATTCCAAAACAGCGGCTCTCTCCTGCCTGCTGATATCGCAAACCTTCTTTTCCGGAGCAATCCCGGAAAGCCGGACGATTACCGGTATGATTTTGCCGGGAAGAAGGCGGTCCAGCGCATTTTTAAACTGACATTTTTTCTTTTCCTCAAAATCCCGCAAAATCCTTTTATCAAGCTGCTGCTCGGAGAGAGCCGGCTTCAAATCAAGAGAAAGACGCACCGGCTGATTGTAAAATTTTTTTACATAATAGCTGCTGGCGCTTAAGATCAGCGGGCCGCTGACTCCGAAATGGGTAAACAGCATTTCTCCAAAGCCCTCGTATATCTTTTTTTTACCGCTCCTTAGACTTACCGATACATTTTTGAGCGAAAGCCCCTGCAGCTCGCGGCACCACGGCTCCTGCACGGTAAGCGGTACCAGTGCGGGCCTTATCTCCTTCAGCGTATGCCCCGCCTGCCCGGCGAGGCGGTACCCGTCGCCTGAAGAACCGGTGGAAGCATAGGATGCCCCGCCGGTGGCAACGATTACCGCATCCGCCCGGAATATCCTTCCGTCGCAAAGCTTTACCCCGGCTGCCCGCTTTGCCGGCTGTCCCTCACCGTCCGATTCCTTTTCCCAGGCAGTCAGGATCTCCGCCACAGGAGCGTGAAGACATACCTTCACCCGTTCCTTTTCCAATTGGCCGTTTAACGCCCGGATCACATCCGATGAGTGATCCGTTATGGGAAATACCCTCTCTCCCCGTTCTGTTTTCAGCCTGCAGCCCGCCCGCTCAAAAAAATCCATGACGGAATGGTTATCCATCTGATAAAAGGAGCTGTAGACAAATTTGCCGTTGCTCACCATATTCTGGAAAAAGACTTCCGGCTCGCAGGCGTTTGTCAGATTGCAGCGTCCCTTTCCCGTAATGTAGATTTTCTTTCCCGTCTTCTCATTCTTTTCCAGAAGCACCACCTGCGCTCCCTGTTCTGCGGCCGAGATTGCCGCCATCATTCCTGCGGCCCCGCCGCCTATGACGATTACACGTCTCATATCGCTTCCTCTTTCTTTTTCACCAGCGGGTAATGCAGCATGGGCTCCTCATCAATAAAATTAATCTCATCATTCAGATAAACCTGATAATTATTCCAAACCGATTCCAGTGTTTCCAGATTCTCTTTCACCGTATCCGGCTGTTTCAGACAAAGCGCCACCACCAGCGCATTGATCACGCTAAGGGGCGCCACCAGCGAATCCACAATGGAAACCATGTCGCTTCTTGCCAGAAGATTGCAGGAGGAATACAGGTTCATGGGCGAATGGATGCTGTCCGTGATGGTAATGACCTTCGCATTCCTGTCATTAGCAAACTCCATGGCCTTCAGGGTGCGCATGGAATATCTGGGAAAGCTGATGCCGATGGCGACATCCCTATCGCTGATGTGTATCATCTGCTCAAACATTTCCGTCACGCTTGTGGTCTTGACCAGAACGATATTTCCCCGGATCATATTCAGATAGAAATGGAGAAAATCCGCCAGGGGCTCGCAGCTTCTCACGCCCACAAGGTAAACCGTCTCCGCCTCCAGGATAATGCTCACAGCCGCATCAAAGGCCGCCGCATCAAGATTGACCATCGTATCCTGTATTTTCTCGATATCCGAGCTCAGTACGGAGTGCAGGATTTCCGATTGTGTGCTGTTTCCGTACTTTGCCCCCATCTTCTGTACGGAATTCAGCTTGCTTTTCACCCAATTTTCCAAAGCGTCCTGAAATTCCGGATACCCTTCATAGCCAAGCCCCATGGCAAACCGCACCACGGTGGACTCGCTTACCCCCACCGTATCGCCCAGTTTCGCCGCCGTCATGAACACAGCCTGCTCGTAATGATCGGAAATGTAAGAAGCGATGGCCTTATGACCCTTGCTCATTTTTATGTATTTTTCATTCATCCTCGTGATGATATCGTGTTCCTGATGCTCCATTGCCGTTTCCTTACCCCATTCCTACTGCCTGAGCCAAAAGCCGCCCTACCCCTTAAATGCCCGATAGGAATCCTTCAGCATCCTTGCCGTCTCCTCCTGTGAGAGATCGAAATCGCCGGTCAGAGACATGCAGGCCGCTCCGTGAATAATGATCCACATTTTTGTAAAAAGCTCGCCGGCGTTCTTACAGCCCTGCCCGGACGCCATCTGCATTTCGCGCCCCACCCAGCCCGCATCGCCGTTTATAATATCGTACATGCTTTTTCCAAACCGGTTTTCTGATAAAAAAATAAAGGAGAACAGCCTCTTATAATCCGCCGCAAACCGGATGTAAATACTTCCCAGATGTACGAAGGGCGTCACCGTCTGCCTGGCAAATTTCCCATAATACTCCTGAAAAAAATCAACGGCCCTGGTAAACAGTTCCTGCGTCAGCTCCTCCATATTCCGGTAGATGCGGAATATGGGCTGCGTGGAACAGTTCGCCCTGGCGGCCAGCTTCCTTGCCGTCACCTGGCTGATCCCCTCTTCCTCTAAAATTGCAAACGCCGCACTCAGGATCACATCCTTTGTGATCGATTCTTTTCTGGCCATTTCACCTGATCCCTTCATTTGTACGCATATATAACATATGTTATTATCCTATAATATTTTTACTTTTATGTCAATATACGACATTTGCAAGCCCGCCAGGTTTGTGATAAACTGGTATTGTTTCAGACAAACGGGCCTGCCTGTCCCGCCGGATGCGCAGGAAAAGACCTATCGGAGACGGTTACCATGATTGAATATATCAGGCAAAGAAAAGTGTTGTTTGTCACCACAAAAAACCTGGACTACATACGCAATGTACAGGAAATCAATCTCATAAAAAAATATGCCTCCTCCTGCCGGATCCTTGGTTCCTCCAGCAGGTATTACCCGCTGAGACTCATCACCGTGTTCTTTTCCCTTTTAAAAACACCCGCTATTGATTTTGACACGGTGTTCGTGGGCCATGCGTCCCAGTCCGTCGTCCCCTTTTTTTACAGAAAATTCAAAAATAATTTCTTGATCATAGACTTCTTTGTCTCCCTTTACGACACCTTCTGTAACGACCGGAAAAAAATAAGGGCAAACGGCGCCGCAGGCCGTCTCCTTCATCAGATTGACGAGACGACCATAACCCATGCCGATCTTGTCATCTGCGACACCAGAGCCCACGGTGAATATTTTGTCCGGGAATTTTCAGCGTCCCCTTCCCGGATATTTCCCCTGTATCTGGAAGCGGATTTTTCCCTGTATCATCCTGTCGCCGTCCAAAGGCCTGCCTGCCTTCAGGATAAATTCATTGTCCTGTATTTTGGAAGCGTGCTTCCGCTTCAGGGTGTGGAAATTGTGCTCAAAGCAATGTCCAGTCTGAAAGAAAATAAAGATTTATTCTTTTATTTTATCGGTCCTGTCAAAGGCAGACGCCTGCAGGGCCTCTGCCCTTTGGCGGACAATATCGAATACATCCGCTGGCTTACCCAGGAACAGCTCGCAGAATATATCGCAAGAGCGGATCTGTGTCTTGCGGGTCACTTTAACGCAGAGATCGAAAAGGCCAGCCGGACCATTCCCGGAAAAGCTTATATCTACCATGCCATGCAAAAGCCCATGATTCTGGGCGACAATCCAGCCAACCATGAGCTGTTTGATTCGGATTCTGACACCATATTTGTAAAGATGGGAAGTGCGGAAGCGCTGTCCGAAGCCATTTCAGATTTCTTTTGGAAGCACACGACAACGCCGCACTGAACGCCGCCATCCCCAAACCGTTTATTGCAAAAGGCGCTGCGCCCTGTGCAGCAGATAGATTCCAAAAGCCAGCCTGCGCCTTGCCATGAAAATCAGCGCCTTCAATCTCCACTCCGCCCTCGCCGTATCAACGCTTTCAAAGGCGCTCCGGTACGGCTCTCTGGCAAGAACCGTCTTTACCTCTCTCAGCTTTTCGCCCAGACCGGCCTGGTTTTGCGGATGAAAAAAACACAGCCTGCAGCATATGCCAAAGGACTTGATGATTCTGCAGTAATATGCCTGGCGGAAAGCCTCCCTCTCCTCCTTCGTCCAGTCTTTTTCCCGAAAGAGCCCTTCCATATAGCCGCCAAGATATTCCCATACCTTTTCATCCTGGCTGACGCGGTCCGGCCTGTAGCTGTTTGTAATGGATTCCGGCACGTAGCGGTAATGGTAAACCTTTTCTTTGCAATACGCCGCCCCGGACGCCCTGCCGAAAACCTCGACATTAAACACCATATCGTCCAGAACCTTAAGCTCCGGCCGAAAGCGCAGGCCCCATTGCTGCAAAAAATCCCTCCGGTACACCTTATCCCAGGGAGCGGCCAGCGGAACCTTTGTCCGATATCCCGTACTCGGAAAGTAGAGTGCGCCCCTTTGCAGGCTCCGGATTTTTGCTTTGTCCTTCCAGAAAAATTCCTGTTCAAAATGCTCCCAGGCCTCTTCCCTGTCCCCGGTATTTTTCCATGCATCCAGAAGTATGATGTCCGCATCCGGATTCTCCCCGGTCTTTTGCAGCAGCGTCCTTACCGCCCCTCTGGCAATCCAGTCGTCGGAATCCACAAAATACAGCCAGCCGCCCCGGGCCTGGTCAAGCCCCGTGTTTCGCGCTGCGGCAACGCCCCCGTTCTTTCTGTGAATCACCCGGACAAAGGAATGCCTCTTTGCACAGGCGTCTGCCAGTTTCCCCGAGGCATCCGGCGAGCCGTCGTCAATCACAAGGACTTCCACTTCCCCCTTCTCTTCCTCGACCTGCCTCACAATGCTCTCAAGACACTGGGGCAAATATTTTTCAACCTTGTAAACCGGTATAATAATTGAAAGCAAAGGTTCCATTTAAAGCTTTTTCCTTTCTGTAAACAGCTCTCCCGCAAAGGGAAACAGGAGCGCAAAGGGAAACACCATGGCAAGAACAAACACATAGCGGAAGGTAAAAGCTATGGGCGTCGCCAGCATAAGACTGACAAAACACAGCCACACAGGCACATACACAGCCGCCAGCCGGTATCTTCTTCGGCAGAGCAGGTATAAGCTCTCCGCAAACAAAATCCAGAAAACGGTTCCTGCACTCAGATACGAATAAGTAAAACGATTGCAGTAATACCGGTAAAAGAATGTCCGAACTGCCTGCGGCAGCGGGCTTTCCTGATACAGATTCAGGGAATTTTCAAAAATATCCTTCTGATAATACTGTTCCCGGTTTCTGGTTTCAATCCCCCATACCCCGAAGGTGTTCAGCAGATATGCCCGCACATATTGATCCAGATTTTCCGGAAGAAGATCCAGCCACAAGAGAAGAAACTCTTTTTTCGTCTCATTCAAAAACTGCCGGTCAAACGCCTCGTCCCACTTGATCACATCCGCACAGCAGGGTGCGTAGAGATCCCATTTTTCCTCCGGAAGCAGGCGGTATAAATATTCTCTCTGTTCCCGCCCAAGGCCATCTCCTCTTGCGGCCACCGACGCCACCTGCTGAAGCGGTATCCCCGCACTTTCCTGGAAAAGCTTTTCCACATTCTCCGGGCTCAGGGCACGGCTGATTCCAAGGTAAACCACGGCCGCCGCAAACGCAGTGCCAAAAATCCGTCTGCGCCATTTTCGATAGACAAAAAGCAGAACAAGAACCGTTCCCGCCACCACCACAAAACCGTTGCTTCGAAAAGCAAGCACTCCCAGATAGCAGCATGCCACTCTGACGCAGAACCGTTTGTCCTTCCATGCCTCGTTTTGTCCGAGCCCCGCATCCAGGAGCAGTACCAGAAGATAAAAGAGGAAAATGCTAAAGGGCGTGTCCTTGATGGCGGATACCGCATAGGTGGAAAAAAGGGGCGCCAGGGCAAAATAAGCCGTGGTCAGGCGGCACACCCAGTCCTTGAAGCCGCAGCGGGAAAGCAGAAGAATTCCGTATGTCAGCACATAATCCATCGCCGCCATCTGCAGCAGGGAAATCAGAGCCAGTCCAAAATTTTCATTCCAGATCATAGTGCCCAGCCGGTAAAGGCCGTAAGTATACATATTGTAGAGAATCGGATGCTGCCTGCTTGCCAGCCATGGATCCTGCAGAATATAAATGGTATCATTCATGGCGGTTCCCGGGTACATAACCAGGAAAAAGAAAAACCACACCATCCCGATCGCCCCGAACACCTTCCAGAACCGTCTCCTGACACCGCGCCCATCCGGGCCGTCTTCCATGACAATCCCGTCCCGTCCGTTGCCTTGATTGGTCAGCTTCACTCTCCCGGACAGCCAGGGCAGCGCTTTTGTTCCCAGCCATTCACAGACCGGAACCGACACCAAAAACAAAAGGAGCAGCACCGGAATATCCCCGGCGCAAAACGGCTCCACATAATTTGACCTCCAGCTGTCCCTCAGATTTCCCGTGAAATGAATCTTGTACAGCAGAAAAACGTTGACTGCCGTGCACAGGCTAAACAGCCGCAGAAACCCTCTCCCCCTCTGTGTCATGATATGCCTCCCATACGATAATTGCGGAAATCATCAGCAGGAAATCCCTTGTCAGATAGTTGGAGAAGAAAAGAGATTCCATAAAAAGATAAATGCTGAATCCCAATAATGCCAGCAAGCCGAACACATTGTTTCTTCTCATGGCCCTGTACCCGGCATAGAACAGGAATCCAAGGTAGCAGATTCCGGGAATGATTCCATAATAATAGAAAATCTGTATGTATCCCATGTCGTAACCGTTCTTGTTTATCCTGGATGAGAAAAGACGCCAGCTGTCAATATAGGGAAGCGCATACTGCTTATCGCTGGTATGATATTTGAGCTGATTCATCCGCCTGGAAATAATCTCATTAATGAATTCAATCACCCTCCCATGAACCTCCATTGCGGCCAGCACGGAAATAATCAAAAAAGCCGTCACGAAAACCACGGACAGTCCAAAGAGGATCCGGTTCCAGCTCTTTCCTTTTCCAAACCGGATCGCCACAGCCAGACACCAGATGAACAGACCCGTGAGAAAGCCGGTTCTCGAATAGGTCAGCACAAACACCAGCAAGTACTCCGCTCCCACCAGCAGATACTGCCAGAATTTCATCTTTTCCCCGTACAGATAAAAGCAAAAGCACATAAGAATGAAGGTGAGGAACTGCAGTACATTGGAGCTTGCAAAGCCCAAACTGTAACGGATTCCGTGAAAAGCGCCCTTTTTACGGTAATCGCTGATATAGAGATTCCCGAAATCAAACAGAAGACTGGCCGCAACAATACAGGCCATTGACGCCATCAGGGAAATCGTCATCCATTTCAGGAGCTTTCTTACAGGTATTTCCTTCATTGCGAACAGATAGACAGGCGCTTTGATCCCCGTATTAATCCCGGTGGAGAGATAAAGGAGAAGGCCCATGACAAGGCTTGCGCCTAACAAAATCTTTTCCTTCCCAGTATAATGGTTCGTGACCAGAACCGCCGCATAGATCCCCAAAAACCCCCACAAAATAAAACGTCTGAAGGGAATCTCGTTCTGGCACATCTGCAAAAGGCCAATGGAGAGCTCCAGACAGGAGACCAGAATAAATATTCTTTCTTTTATTCCTGCGGGCAACGAGCCAAGCGGGCATGCTTGCATGCGCATTTGGCGACCGCCGCAGGGGTATTTGACTTTTGACATGACTCTTCCTCTTACTGTTCTTTTCCGTCCCGTGACACCGCAGATCCGGAATCCGACACCGCCGCCGTTTCTTTGCAAAGCCCCAGCGCATCCGCAATCCCCCGGGCGTCCGCCTGCGCAAGCTCCAGCAAGGATTCATCCGTGGAAAGAAAAGCGCGGTACTCCTCCTCGTTGCACAGATAAGCATGTTCGATAATAATTGCCGGAAGCCCTTCGGTGATGCTGTAGCGAATCAGGGCGTTGTAATCGGCAACGCTTCCGTCCGGATAATATACCGTGGTTTTGGCCAGGCCTTCCGGGCTGTAGGGCCTTCTCGCCACGCCTTCGTTGAAGGCGGCGTCAAGCTCCGCAGCCCAGGTCAGTCCAAGTGTGCCCAGCTCTTTTGCAATTCCCCGGGCCAGAGCCTCTGACGCCCCATAAATATCAGCCGTTTTCGCTCCCTTTGCCTGATAATGACTGACCGTGGATAAAACCATACAGCCTGATGCCAGCTCCACGTTGACCGTATTGTTGTTGTGGATGGAGATCAGGTAATCCGCCTGATTATCCAATGCAGACTGAACTCTGGGACGGATCTTGATTCCGGTATCGTCCTCCCGGGTCATGATCACATCCACGTTCTCATATTCCAGCAGCTCATCCCGAAGCTTTAAGGCAATACTCAAATTCAAATCCTTCTCCCGCACCGCAACCCCGTCATAGGTGCACTCAAAGCCTGTCGCAGCACCGCCGTGCCCCGGATCGATACAGATGACAATTTTTTCTTTTTCAGCCGCACTTTCTTCCGCCTGTGTGTTTACTGGCATTTCCTCCGCCCGAGCCCTTTCGGGAATCGACAGGATGAAAACAGCTGTTATGATTAACAGGGAGACAAAAAATCTTTTTCTGAACATTTTATTAACTCCGTTATTTGTATGATTGATCCGAGCTGCCGCCTTACTTGTACTGGCATATAATCAGGCAGGAGCATTTTGCTCCTGCCAAGCTTTATCATTACATTACATTTGATAATTGTTTCAGTATTTCAACCATGAATTTCCTCACATAATCTTGCTCGCTTCTCTCCCCTTCCCTGTCAACAGAAACGCCCTTTTCATCCATAAACAGAGCCGCTGTTGGCCTTCCCTGGATAAATCCATCTGGGTCAGATCGTCTAACTACACGATATAACATTTCCGAATCTTCAATTTTATTTAATTCCATAAAAAAGCTCCACACTTTCATATAGACTATTGCGCCCTGTCGGCGCAATATCAGGCTGCTTATATAACGTCTTTATAATTTCCTCGAATAGATAAATCGACTTATCCGAAATCAAGCTTGCAACGCTGCAGAGCAGCGGGGTATGTGACCCTTGCGGCATTCGCCAAATGTCTGCTTCGCAGCCGCTTGGCTCATTGCTCGCAGGAATCAATTGATCGATTCGTGCACAATCCCACAACCTCCTTTTGCATATCCAGGTTAATACATTGTATGCATTCAGGTTGCTTAAGATTGTTTAGAGATACTATATCTTTCCCTGCTGGAGGCCTAAACAAAGTTGCCCCCACAAAAAAAGCAAATGCAATAGAATGAAAATGTTCCCGGTACAAACTCTGGAATTAATACCGATAAAACCCCCATAGCATTTATAAAATCACCTTTTCCCTCATTAGATACTCTCTCCGCATTCATACAATATATAAAATTTTTAATCTGGCCATATTACCACCTCAATCAAAACGATATTACCATGTACTATATTTAAATTATATCAAATTGTGTTTTGAAAATCAACTACTTCAAAATGAATTTTCATAAAAAGGTCTTCAATTCAGCTCTCTCGTCACCGTCTCCAGCGCTTTCTCAATTACCTTGTCCATATCATAATATTTATATTCCCCAAGCCTTCCGCCAAAGATCACTCTGGCTTCCGCCTCCGCAAGCCTTGCATATCCGGTATATAACTCATTGTTCTTCGCATCATTAATCGGATAATAAGGCTCCTCGCCCTTCTTCCATTCGCTCGGATACTCCCTGGAAATCACGGTCTTTGGCTGATTTCCAAATTCAAAATGCTTGTGCTCTATAATCCGGGTGTAGGGCACTTCCCTTTCCGTGTAGTTTACCACCGCATTGCCCTAGTAATTCTCCAGATCAAGGATCTCCTCCTCAAAACGAACCATTCGGTATTCCAGCACGCCAAGAGAATAGTCGAAATACCGGTCAATCTGTCCCGTATAAACCACCTTTTCCGCCATGGAACCAAAGCCTTCCCTGTCGGAAAAATAATCCACGCCAAGCCGCACTTCCACACCGGCAAGCATTTTCTCGACCATCTGTGTGTAGCCTCCGATGGCAATTCCCTGGTAACGGTCATTAAAATAATTGTTGTCATAGGTAAACCGCAGCGGAAGCCTCTTGATAATAAAGGCCGGAAGCTCCCTGCAGCTTCTCCCCCACTGCTTCTCCGTATAGCCCTTCACCAGCTTCTCATAAACATCACGCCCGACTAAAGATAACGCCTGTTCCTCCAGATTCCGAGGCTCCGAAATATGCAGCTCGGCAATCTGCCGCGCTATGATTTCTTTTGCCTGACCGGGCGTGCGTATGTTCCACATTTTGCTGAAGGTATTCATATTAAAGGGAAGATTATACAGCTCCTCCTTATATACGGCCACAGGGGAATTGATATACTGATTGAACTCGGCAAACTGGTTCACATAGTCCCACACGTCCCGGTTGGATGTGTGGAAAATGTGCGCTCCGTATTCGTGTACCTGAATTCCCTCCACTTCTTTCGTATAAATGTTCCCCGCTATGTGGTCTCTCTTGTCGATCACGAGACAGCTCTTTCCCGCTTTCTTCGCCTCGTGGGCAAACACTGCTCCGTAAAGGCCTGCGCCTACTATTAAATAATCGTATTTTGACATGAAAAGTTCCTCCTTAAAGTTCAGCCTTGCGTCTCTTCTGCTTCATTTACCTCTATTGTGCTGATTTCTCCCAAGGATGTCAAGAGCAACATGGTTTTGGGAGATATTTAATCTTATCTGGGAGAATTCACAGAAAAGGTGTTGCGTCCATTACCGTGCTTTTCAGTCAACACCCCCGCAATATCTCCTGTTTCGCAAACTTTCCCAACCTATTTTCTGCCGCCTTTTTTACAATATCATACGCCGTGCTTCTTTTTCCCATCATGTCAACTCGCTCTTCAAAATTGTGATAACAACTGAGAATAATCCCTGGCAGATACCTGATAAAAGGCGTCTCGTCATTTTCTGCTTCATGCCACTTGCGGGATGTCTGCTCCAATACATCATAACACACACTTTTTGTTTTCTCTATCTTGCTCTCAATACTGATGTATTTTCCAACCTCATAGCCATTCCGATAGAGAAGCAAGACTATCAGAAAACGGCTCATGCGACCGTTTCCATCAGCTTATGTCAAGTATGAGGCCAAAAATTTTTAAATGTTTTCTCGCAAACATGCCTAGGCAAAAATCTCAGATAGAACAGAAAGCGATCTTTCATCATATCCAATCACAGATTTTGCAAATAATGTTCTATCCTCACTTAAATTCTGCAAAATCCCACTTGTCAACATATCCGCAATAGTCTGTTGCATTCTTTTAATAGGTATGGCAACTATGGCATATTCCTCCTGGAAACACATAATATACGGGTCATTTTCTAACTCTGTTAATGCGTTTGATAATGTGCCTTCGTCAATGCAGTGTGCGAAATAATCCCAAATCTCTAAACAATCTGGCTCAGAAAACGAAACATACTTCTACATCTCAAAATAGCTATTTCTTTTGAAGCAAGTGTTGCACGAATAAGATAATAAACAGCATAATATAACTTAATTGTTGCCCAAGAAAACCTTTTCTGAAAAACAGCGTCAATTCCTTCTGAAAAACTCAAAATCCCATTATAAAAAAATCAACAGCATCCTTGTTCAAAAGTTCTTTCAACTGTACAGCTTCATTTGTAGTTAAAATATGGTTTTTAAACTCTTTGCGCATATTAATTAAATCCTCTGGAGCAGCACCAATTAGATTCTCATAAAAAAGTCACGCACGATTTCTACTAAAACCTATACTCATTTTGTGCCGGAACATCCTTTAACAAAGTACTTTTTAAATACTGATAAACAATACTCAAATGATTTTCTTTCTGCACATTTAGGTATAAGGTCTTTGCACAAAAAATCAATACCTGCATAACATCCCGAATTAGCCATAAATGGATTGCCTGATTTTAACCACATTCCTTCTTTTTCATAAAATGACCGCAACACATTAAAAAAATTACAAATCACTTTATATTGAGATTCAAAATCTCTAAGATTATACTCATTAAATCCCCCTTGTTCTGTCGTAAACTGTTTTATCGCATTTACCATTGCTGATAAATCCACTTTTCCAACTCCTTGTGCAGAACCTGGTAACTTTATACATTGATAATATGGAGAATCCAAATCCTCATGCAAACGATTGGCTATATCCGTTGCCCTAACAATATAAAAGTTCTTTTGCCTGTTTTAATCCTTCCAGCCTATGTTGCCCATCAATAACTTGCGCACTAGCCGACACTTGCGGAATGCGAAGCACATCTCCATCTACTTCTATCGGATAATTCTTTTCAACCCAATTCAAAATAAACGTGTCAAAAACATATTACCATCTAAAATAAAACTTTTTATAGCAAGTATGGGACAAAAACTTTCTAATTTTTCTCCATTATCTTTCCACTTAAAGAAGTTTCCCGTCCCCTGCTTATGTCAAGCTAATGTCAATAAGTCATTTATTACATTGCTTTTATAATATATTTTCCTTTGCCCTTTCCTTCTACGGGAATGACGATATTAAGCAACTGCATTGCTTCAATCGCTTTCCCCGCTTTATAATCACCATATCCCAATTCCTCTTTTATTTCCTTTCGACCAAAAATCTGATTCAAATCAAATACTTCTATAATTCTCTTCATGTTTCCCGCGATGATGGGAGTTAATTCTTTTCTACATACTGCATTATCAATAATTTGAAACAGTGATTCTTTAGATTCAAACCGTGGTTTTTCCATGACCAAACCGTGGTTTTCTTTCTCAAACCATGGTTTTTCAATGACCAAACCGTGGTTTTCTTTCTCAAACCGTGGTTTTCTTTCAAGAAAATCATTATTTCTAATGATCGCCTGCAACATAAAGGCATTTATTCTATATTCCGGTCCCTGCAAACCAATCGCTTCAAGTTCTTTCCACATTCGATCAACGCCTTCTCCATATTCTTTTACAAAGCTATATGCTTTCAAAAATTCCGCAATCTTAGGATTTCTTGAAAAATGTGTATGTCGGATATTATTTGTCTTTACAAGTCCCGGTAATTTCCCAGGACTTTCTACAACAATTCTTCCGTCAAACATCTTTATTTGAATATCTGTTCCACGAATACTGTAATCACGATGTGTAACAGCATTTACAATAATCTCCTGACGAACAAATTTCGGATATTCCTCTTCTGTTACAAATCGTCCATCTTGTCCCAAATATGTTTTCTCTTTAATTTGTGTATCTAAATATGCAATAGCATCCGTTACCATTTTCAATATAGTTCCTTCAAAAATGACATCCTTAATTACATTCATCTCTGCACCGACTCGTTCCTCTGTGCCTTCATAGCGGATAAAACGTATACGGGCTCTTGGAAAATGTAATTGCGGATTTTTCCCAAACAGCAATATTGCAGCCGAACTTATTTGTATCACACCATTCTTTTCTTTTACAAATCCTTTATTTTCCCTCAAATATTCCATTGGAGTCTTGGAATAGCCAATTTTATCGATGTAGTTTTTCACAACTCCTAAATCAACATCTTCTATAACCGCCTCGGGAACAGGTTTATCTTCAAAAAATCTTTCTCCCTTATCATACATCAACTGCATCCGTTCCTCAAATGTAAGTTTCCTTGACTTATCTCCCACACGCATAAAAACTTCATCTGCCTGATTTGCATGTACTTCCATGCTTGGCTCCACATGCATCAGAAGCACGTGATTCTTTCTGCCTTTATAATCTACACACTGTACTTTTTCTATTTCAGCTTTTACAGTTGGAACGCAGAAATCAAACGGCACTCGAAGTAACTCGTTTAATTTCCTGATGTCATAATCCACTCCCTCTATTCTACGTGTTTTATCAGATATTCCAATCGCAACTGTCCCGCCATCGGCATTTGCTAACGCTATAATCGGTATTGCTAACGCTTTCGGATCAATATTCACACTCTTTCGATCAAATATCTGCATTTCTTCAAACGTCAGAACTTCTTCTATGGTCATAACACTTCTTCCCCCATCATCTATTCTATGAATAACTAACTTTTATGCTCTTAAATAACATTAATTGCACTCTCTGGTAAAAGTTTCCAATATCTGCCTATCATGGTTCTCATATGATTCTTCTCCAAACCTCCGGCACATTCCATATGTTTTTGCCAGCTCTTTGCTTTTAAGAACAAATTGAAGGTTTTCTGCCATATCATCAATATAAATCACAGTCCCCCTCAAGTGATTTTGCAGCTTTCCATATCTCTTCTATTTTGTTTTTATTCTATTCTATCACATATCTACGTCTATGAGTATAATAATATCCTCTAATCATTTTCTATGTAGCTGTAACCAAAATCTATAAATTTTAAGTAACGCATAATAAACACTTTATTCGACAACATACAAAGTACCTTTGTAATTACAGTTCAAGAGAAATTCATTATCAGCAAGATTTATGGGGGCTTTCCCCTGTGCCGCTAATGCACGGTTAAAATCTGAAATGGAAACTACCGAAACACCCACTTCGGGAATGTCTTCGTCAATGTGCCATAAGTTTAAGTCCTGTCCCTCAAATAAATCTCCATAGGTTATTTCTGCTTCATAAAGACTGATCTGCGCTATGCTGTCTGCATAGATACCCATATCCACGTCCCTTGATTTCAGATATGCCGCAATGTCTGTT
>Ga0137308_100413_pt1 | contig 73113 bp, 62 predicted proteins | sample Inofrocosms_June_FD_97181 | JGI IMG/M metagenome (GOLD analysis project Ga0137308, IMG submission 97181) | Mouse cecal microbial communities from Vienna, Austria - N-Acetylneuraminic and N-Acetylglucosamine D2O microcosms_June | ecosystem: Host-associated > Mammals > Digestive system > Large... | reverse complement strand
TGATTCTGCTCCAACATATAAGCCAAAGTCAGTGCGGTTGATATTCCTGTTCCCGCCTGTCTGTCATCATTACCGACTACAACAAATCCCCAGGAAGCAAGCCTTTCAAAGTATGGTTCGTAGTTTAATGCCGCCGTATTGCTGCCATTCACGACAACAATCAGCGGATACTCCGCCTGGAACTTGTAGAATATGGTTCCGACCAGCTTTCGGCTATGCTGCTGGAGCGGGAACTTGACCTGACATTTAGCTGCAACACTGCATTTATGGACAATCTTGAAAAATACCCGGCTTTTTATGACCATGTACTTTTAGCAGTGCCAACAGAACATCCGGTTAACTGTCACATTTTAACGAAGTAGAATTTATACTTCTTACCCCTGGAAATAATCTTTATGACCGCTGTACCCAGATGTTCCAATAAGCAGACTTTACACCCCGCATTAAACTTATGCTTGCCCAGCTTGCAACAGCCTATCATCTGGCTGCTTCCGGTTATGCGGCTACTTTTATCAGTGACCGCTTAATCCATACCAGCACCGACCGGCTTGCATTTTATAATATTCAGTCCAGCCTGACAAAACGGCTGTTTTATATCCTGCTGCCGAACCGAAATTATACAACACATGCTACCAAAGAATTTATTCAATTTTTTCTTTCACATTTTAAACAGTATGTATAAAAATTACGTTATCCTTTTTGTTGAATCTAAATTTTCATTGTATGCGCGATCTGCCGCAGAAGGTTACATTGGAATATTCTGAAAGCAAAACAGAAAGTATTCCCTTTGAAATAGAATCTGTAAAGATGCCGCATCCATAATTGCCGCGCCGTCTATCCACGCAAAAAAGCCGCCCGGTTTTGATGCCGGACGGCCTTTTTACGAATCTTACGCATTACGCGCTGCATCTGCTGATTTCCAAATACCACACAACCTGTTTTTCGTCAATATATTCATAATCTTTCGCTTCGCAAAACCTCCGGCAGTCTCTTTCGCTTCCGTAATAAAGCGGAAGCTGTACCCCGCTTGGGCTGGATTTATATACACAGTATTCATTCTTATTTTTTACCATAGGAACCTCCTTCCTTTACAGGCATATTATTACATGAGATTGCCCAAACGTCAACTTTTATAATCCACAGGATTTTTCCAGTTTTACCTGATTTTTTCTGCTGTTTGCACAATCAATTTCTGCCCGCTTGGCGGATTTTAAAAAAACTGCATGATGGATAAAACCGTACGCCGTTTGTTTTCTACCTGCCTTTTTCCAAGCAGGCACAACGCCATGCCTGCCGCAAAGACAGCCAGACGGTAATACTGTGCCTTGATTTTGTTTGCAAAAACCCGATCTTTTTTTCATTAAAAAAAGCGCCTGCTACAAGCGCTTATATCTCCATTATTTAATAGCCTTCTTTCCTCCTCTGCCTGCGGAGCTGGTTTCGCTTCTGCCCGCCTGCCCATTCCTCGCGCTCTGCCTCAGATTCCAGCAAAAGCCCAGGTACCGCGGCCGGACTGCCGTTTTCATCCACTGCCACCATAACGAGGTATGCCCTGTTGATACTTTTGCGGATTCCTTTATAATCCTCCACATACGTGTCAACACGCACTTCCATCGAGGTATGCCCGACATATGTCAGCCTGCCTGCCAGCACGACCATATCGTCCTGGTATGCCCCTGCCTTAAAGTGCAGGTTGTCGATCGCGGCTGTCGTTACTAGTTTTCCCGAATGCCTTCTTGCGACAATCGCAGCGATCTCATCAATCCACTGCATCAGGCAGCCGCCGAACAGCCTGCCCTGCGGATTGATATGCCTGGAACGCACGACATAGACCTGCTCCGTCCAGGAATCCTGTACCTTTTTTGCGGCATCCTTCTGCTCATTTAACACTAGATCCGTTTTTTGCTCCATACAGCTCTCCTTTTTACAAATAAATCTCATAAGCCGGATATTCTTTGTCAAAATGGTATCCCAGCTTTTGTGCCAAAGCTGCCGACCATAGATTCTGGGCATCCCAGCTTGGGTACAAGCCGCGCTCCATGCATTCCAGCACAAGCTTCGCCCCACATATGCAGGCAAGCCCCTTTCTGCGGAAGTCCTCTCTCGTACCGATCTCGACTTCAATCCCGCCAAGATACCCGGAATAGGACGACGCACCGGATACCGGCTCTCCATCCTTTAAAATAACTACCCCCATCCCGTACTTTTTATACCTATTATAATCCTGATACTGTATAACAAAATCTCTGCACCAGTCGATTTTTGACAAACGCAAAAAAAGTGCCTCATCGATCATTTTCATGTCATATTCACTAGGCAGACGATCTGTAAACGATTGCAGCCGCTCTTTATCAAAAATGCCCGGCTCCTTCTTAATCGCATAGCGCGTGACTTTTTTCGCCTTTTCCTGATAACATGCTTCTATACAGCCGTCAATAGCACGATCCCTGGAAACCATAATACGAAACGCCTTCTGCTGCGGGTCATACAGCGTCAGCTCCCGATTCGGCTTTCCAGAAAGAAAATAAAAATCCCCCAGCACAGCCATTGCAGAAGCAGGTTCTTTGGCATCGTCCACATAAATACTGCCCATCACGCCTTGCAGACATGACCAGATCAGCGTTTCCTGCCATCCGTCAAATAGCGGTGCCGCTTTTTTCGGCTCATTTAACAGATCTATCATTCTTTTTCCTCCGTTTCTTACACATCATACAACCATAAGGAGCGTCCCTGCCGCGATCACAACACAGCCAAGCAAAGTTTTTACCGCATACAAATTTCCTTTCCTTATGTTTGCTGCGGCATACGTCTTTCACTTTCTGGATGGAACACTAGTGACATCTTCCCTGGCACCCATGCTTTTGCTCACCGCAAGCATGGTGTTCCCCATGTCCATGATGGCTGCACTGCACATCCGGCTGAAACACCAGCTCTCCTGCAAGCAGCGCGTTAACCGCTTCATCTGCACTGCCGGACACGCCGCCGTAAAGCTGAATGCCTGCTTCTGCAAGAGCAGCCTGTGCGCCTGCGCCAATCCCGCCGCAGATCAGTGTGTCCACATCCATTGCCGACAGCACCCCAGCCAGGGCGCCGTGGCCGCTTCCCTGCGTATCTGCGATCTGTGTGTCTGTGATCTTTTCGTCTGTGATTTTATAAACCTTAAACTGCTCTGTGTGCCCAAAATGCTGAAATACATTTCCATCTTCATAAGTAACTGCTATCTTTTTCATTGCTGCTCCCTTTCTATCCGCAGCTTCGTCCTGGCTGCACGATTTCTTACTGTTATAATTTCAGCCGCGGCATCTTTGCGCCGGGCTGACTATCTTATCGTATCACCAAAGCTTGTGAAATGCAAGATGCATTTATCCGCCATTACAACGCTTCTACCATACAGGCATGCTCCTTTCTGACTTTTTGTGCTACTCGATCAATCTCCAGATATCTTCTGTAAGTAAAGCATCAAGAGACCGGATTTGAGATGCTAAAATATCATCTGTTAGCATATTTGGTCTTAAATCGCAATAATAAACGCCGTCTAAAGGATTCAGCTTAATCGTATAGCCTTTAAAATGTCCCGTTAAAATTTTGTCTATCCGATCTTTGCTCGAAGTCTTTACAGAACCAATCGCCCGTACCTCGCCATTTTCTTCAATAATAAGATCATGCTGATAAGACATTTTAAACAGCTCTTCACCATTTACAAAGACAGGCACAGATACTACCCCATCGTGAACGGAGACACCAATCTCTTGCAAAATCATTCTTATGTAACGTTCAAACAGATCTCCATTTAATTTTCGAGCTTTATTGCTTTCTCCCGCTGGAAGTGCATCCAATGCTGCACCGATCATTTGCTGGCATGTATAAATAAATTGATTGATCAATCTTCTAAGATCTATATCCTCTTTTATGTCTCGTATATGCTGCAATGCATAATTAAAGTGACAGAGTCATCGTATGGATTCTCTCCTTTTCGCATTTTCTTTATCATACGCAATCCACTTTTCTATTGGTTGTGTAAATACATTATCTATTCGTTTAATCGCCCAAGAATTATATTCTTCATTTCCAGCAAATGCATAGATTTCACCTGCTATCCTGTTGATTATACCAAAGCGGCTGCCATTTTACAATTCTGAATATAAAAACTACTGAGCCACGACCTGCATCCGTAATATTAATCACATCCAAGTTCCATTCCTCAAAGAAGATGGGAAACGGATAAGTCGACAAGGATATCAGAGAGTGATTTGCACTGATAAAAATCGTTATACATCGTATAATCATCAATCTCGATATTCGGATCCGAAATTGCATTTTTCAAATAAATTGTTTCATTCTTTGATCTTGTCAAGTTCTGTAATGTTTACACCTGCAACATTAAGAAAGCTTTTAAGATATATATATTCATCTTTTAATTTTGCATATGTTTTCGTAGAATTTTCTTCTTTCGCCAATAACATATATTCTTGAATTTTCATAAAATCTTCCATTGCTTTTTGCGTAATCTCTAAATTAGTATTTGGCATATAATCACCTCCCAATTATGAAACACATGATTGTCTTATATTTAGTATAGCATACCCAAAAAATAAAGTCTATCCGTTTTCTACTAGAGTTCCCCTTAGATGGATCTGTAACTACAATTCTTTAATAATCCTCTAATCTAAACGCATCCTGCGGCATGTACTTAATCAGCTCTTCGATATGATATCGTTGTTTTACTTCTTGTGGAAGATTTGGATAAAAGGTTCTTGAAGCATATGCAAAAACCTCATTTCCCCATAAATTTTCGGTAGACAGCAAATATCCATAATAATCTTTATCATAATGGATATGGCACGACAGCTCTTTGACCAGGCGCAGGCACATTGCTGTTTTGGCGCTGACGGCATCTTTGCTTATTACCACATCATATTCCGCATCTAAAATGATTTCTGCTGTTTCAGGCGGCTGCCCGTCAATGAGCAAGTCCACCGCGACGTCCAAAAACGATTTTACAGGTTCTTCAAAATCGTTTTCTATTGGAAGATGTTCTATCCCGCTCTTTTGCAAATGCAGAATTGTCCGCATAAAATAACAGAAAATCCTGTCTGCGAGCTGATTGCTGTATCTGCTTCTTACGCTCCCTTGCATGATTTAGTTCCTCCTTTGCCGTTTGTATCCTGTCTATAAAAATGTGCAGCACAGTGTTGTTAAAAATATAACACTGTGTTGCACATATATCAAGTCCCATTCTGTTTATTCTCAGCAAAAACTTCCCTATATTTCTGCTTTACTGTACAGTCTGCATGTTGGCACTGTATGTTTCATCATTGCCGGCAGAAGCACTGGCTGCATTCTTCTCCCCGACAGAAGCACCGGATGCATTCTTCTCCCCGGCATCGCTGTGCGGTCGTTCTTCCGGTTCTGGCTTGGAAACTTTTTCCCCTGGAACCAGCCTGATGTTTCCGTCTTCCTCGATATTGTAGGAATAGCAATATATTTTTCCGTCTTCGTCCTCATAATAATAGTGTGGGCTGCTGCCGTCCTCCGATGGTTCCGCCCTCAGCACAATCTCTTCTTTTTCGTTTGTATCAATGCCTTTGTTAAAAGAAACGACGATCTTCTCCTGATTGTCATCCTTCACAATACTTGCAGGCCCCTTTTTATCTATTTTTGTCTTTCCGTCTACGGTGCTTGTTTGCGTCACAAATACACTTTCTGTATCCGCATCCTGCCCGTCCTGTGCATCCTGATATGGTACTTCCTGCTCCTGTTTATTTGCGTTCTGTTCATTTGTAGCAAATACAGACGTTGCGCCTGCCAAAAGCATTACCGTACATAACATACCGATTCCTGTTAATTTCTTATATTTCATAATAGACACAATCCTTTCTTTTACCGGGTTTTCCAAAAACCCGCTGCAAAACAATGCGGTTCCTCTTTGATTCTGCGCCAGCTCTAACAGCGTCATGGCGTATTCCTGCCTGCCCTGACTGCCATACATGGACAACACACGTTCGTCGCAAGACAGCTCCATATCTCTTGCAAACAAAAGAACCATCAGCCAGACCGCCGGATTAAACCAGTGGATACATAACGCTGCCGCCGCTAATAGCTTCCATAGATTGTCATGGCGCCTGATATGCACCATCTCATGCAGCAGTATATGCTGCATCTGCGCCTTTCCAAGATCCAGCAGCTCTTTGGGAATTACGATTCTCTGTCTTAAGATTCCAAAGACAAGCGGCGACTGTATCCTGTCGTGGACGAGTATCTGGATGCTTTTTTTCTGTAAGCTTCTGCCGGACAGCCTGCTGGCAGTCTGATAAGCCTCCAGAACCTGACTGTCTGGTGCCTTCTCTGACGAAAACGCTAACGGAAGCGCTTCTGCCAGCAGGCGGTGCTCCTTCCAGAATAAATACGCGAAATAAACGCCTGTTCCAGCCAGCCCTGCCAGCCAGACAAATTCTGCCAGTTGCGCAAGCAGCGTACTGTTAGAAAGATCCGCAGTGCTAAAAGAAGCCGCTTTTTGCACTGTCTGCAAGGCAGTCCCCGCGCCCGCAGCTTTGTTTACGTCTGTAGGAAGGACACCTATACGCCACAGCAGATAAAATACCGGAGCTGCTATTCCGTTTTGTATCGGCAGGCTGCCCGGCAGCAGCAGCCTTGCAAGCACAACCATCCAAAGCAGCATCACCGCCCGCTTTGTCAAAAGCCAAAGCTTTCCTCCGCGCAATACCGCTACAAGCAGAATCAGTACGCCCGCAGAAATACTCATTTCCAACAATCCCATACTTTTGCCCTCACCTCTTTCCCCGGCATTTTCCCATTCAGGCGTTATCCATACCGGAAACCATCTCTTTAAGCTGCGTGAACTCTTCCTCTGTCAGAGCGCCGTCAGACAAAAACGCTGCGAAAAATTTCTGCTTTGAGCCGTCAAACATCTTGTCAATCAGTTCTCCTGTCTCAAAATCCTGCACTTGCTTTTTCGTAATCAATGCACGGCATTGAAACTTGGGGTCTGTGCGTTCGATCACTCCTTTTGCGATACATTTTTTAATTACCGTATACGTCGTATTCCGGTTCCAGCCGATCTCTTCCTGCAAAATCTTTGCAATCCTGCCGGCAGGCAGATCACCCCCTGCTTTCCATAATGTCTCCATCACCTTTCGCTCAGAATCAAACAATTTCAGTTCCATAACTTTACCTCCTCGAAAAATGACTATTGCAATAGTGTTTTCATAAGTATACTATCACAATAGTCATCGTGTGTCAAGCATTTTTCTGATTTTTATTCCGGCTACTTCTCTGTCATAAGCACCGCATCCCACACTTCGAGTTCTCCCTCTGAAACAAAGAAGCCCAGATGACGTTCTGTCCAATTATACATCCGAAACCCAAATGCAAGGTCGTCATCCACATATAAGATAGCCATCGTATCTTGGATATACAATGAAATTTCATATTCCCTGCCTGCCTCCATAACCAGAGGGCGCTCCATTTCTGTTTCGTATGGAAACATCTGCCCTCCATGCTCATACATCCGAAGCCCTGAGCGAAACTCGATCCTATTAAAATCCGGCTCAAACATCAAATAATATCCAAAATCAAATGCCTTATCTATCTGCAATGCTATCCCAAACCGGGTAGGATTTCCATGATATTTGCACTTCATCTTAATACAGCACTGCAATGGAATCTTATCTGCAATGGAAGCCGAATACCCGTCTTGTGAACAGCATCTTACAATTCCTTCCTTTTGTATCCATTTGCCCGTTAAGCCCGTAATCTCTATTTTCTTGCTCTGTTGGAATGCATTTTTTACACTGTCTACCGGACAAACCCCAAGCGTCCCATCCTTATGCTGCACAAGCTTGTGGACAACAACCGTCCCGCCCCAGTTCCAACTGCAATAATCTTTTCCAAAATCCTTGCCGGGATCAAACCCCTTTGCATTTTCTCCTTTTGTCGGATTCCAGCCGTATATGTATCGATCCTTTCCATCAAATCCTGTTTTCCCAGCGTAAAACGCTCTTCCGTCAAACGTGTCTACCTTCGGCCTGATCCAAGGGCCTTTGGCAGAACGGCTCATCCTGTAATAAGTACGCAGTCCATCTGTATAATTAGAATATACAAGATAATACCAGTCACCCATTTTAAACAAGTCTGGACATTCATTCGCGCCTTGGTTCATTCTCGGCGCATAAAGAGGCGGCCTGTATTCCCAGTGGGATAAATCATCCGACACGCATAAACCTACGCAGCCGCTCCGTTTCGTTGCGGCATTTTCATTTGCAGCTATAAGCATCCACCACTGCTGCTGTTCTTCATTCCAAAACACATGGGGATCTCTCCAGTCAGATTTGCTGCGGTATATTTTCCCATCCGGCCCAAACTTATCTTCCGGGATGTCTTCCCAATGCAGGAGGTCCTTACTGACCGCGTGTCTTGCCCACTGTAAAACTGGCTCTTTGTCAAAGTCAAAGGTACAGTAAAACATATGGTAAGTATCATCCACTTTTACAATAGAACCAGTTCCCCCATCAACGTACACAGGTTCCTCTTCAAAATTTCTGTGATCCTCTGTGATGAGGCGATGCCATCCACACACTACCAGATCCTTCGGTGCGTCCGGGTTCCAATTTTTCAGATAATAATTTTCAAACCGCTGCGTCTCCTCATTATAGAAAGGAATGATATCGCCTGTCTTCGCATATTTTGGCGTATAAAACAACTCCATATTACGTCCTCCGTCTCATATTTTGCATCCATTCCAGCTTGCTACTCGACCGTGATAATCTTCTCCATCTGTTTTGATGTTCCTGTCTTTAATACTGTACAGGACGTATAGTCGTCACTGTTTGTCAGCAGTACCGCTGAAGTCGTGCTGTACCCGGCAGCTTTGATTTTGGAAATATCAAATGTCATAAGCCGCTGTCCTGCCCTGACCTTATCTCCCTCAGACACGAAAACCGCAAATCCATCGCCGTCCATCTTTACCGTGTCTACTCCGACATGAATTAGTAATTCCATTCCGCCCGGCCCGGTAATACCGATGGCATGGCGCGTCTTAGTTACAGAAGATATTTCTCCGTCAAAAGGAGCTACCACTTCCCCTGTTTCCGGCTCAATACCAACACCGTCCCCTAACACACCAGACGCAAACGTTTCATCTGGTATATTTTCTCTTGGAATAACATTTCCCTGGATCGGAGCAAAAATCACTTTTTCCGCCTTATCTTCTATCTCGTGCATATCTTTTGCAGGTTTCTGCGTATGGTTCTCAGCAGCCGCTTTCTCTTTTTTTCCGAATACTCCTCCCAGTACCATCGTGGCAGCAAACGCGCACACAACCGCAATCACCATAGATACCATAAACTGCAGCATACAGTCGGGACGGATACAGATCACACCGATTACGCCGCAAGGGCCCTGCGAAACGGATAATACCTTTACAAGCGTAGCATAAGCAGCCCCTATGCCACCGCCAATCAATGCCCCGTAAAAAGGATACCTTAATTTCAGATTGACGCCGAAAATTGCCGGCTCTGTAATTCCAAGCAAGGAGGAGATACCAGAGGCGGAAGCTAAACTCTTCATTTTCGGATCATTTTTCATACGGAACATAACAGCTAACGCCGCTGCGCCCTGCGCACAGTTCGCAGCCGCCACAACCGCGAATGTAGGCGAGCCGCCCAATGTACCGATATTTGCAAGTATCTGTGTTTCAGCCGTTACCAGGCTATGGTGCATACCTGTAATAACCAGCAGCGGATATGTAACCCCGTAAATCAGGCCGCCAACAGAACCAAGATCAAAGAACAGCCACATAACCGCGTTAGTCATAGCGTCACCGACTCCCCTCATCACCGGCCCGATAAACAGAAATGTCATTGCCCCTGCAATCAGTACAGACAGCAGCGGCGTAACAATATTGTCAAGCATCGCAGGGACAATCTTCCGCAGCTTTTTCTCTACAAACGACAGGCAAAAGGCTGATGCGATTACCGGAAGAACCGTCCCCTGATACCCCACTTTCGCAACAGACAGCCCAAAAATATTCCAATACGGAACTGTCCCGTCAAGCAGCGCCTGCCCGTAACTATACCCGTTCATTAAATCTGGATGGATCATAATTGCTCCGATAACCGCCCCCAGAATCGGCGTCCCGCCAAAAATCTTAGCGGCGGAAAATCCGATCAGCACCGGCAGGAAAGTAAAACCGGCATTGGAAAACAGGTTCACCATTTCCGCGAAATCTTTTATCTTTGGAAATGCTTCCACAAGCGACTTGCCCTCGACAAACATCCCCTGCGCCGTCAGAATGTTGTTGATACCCATCAAAAGACCGGATGCAACAAGCGCGGGAAGGATCGGCACGAATACATCTGCAAGCGTCTTTAAAAGCTTTTGTAGCGGATTCATCTTCTTCGCTGCCTGTTTTTTCAATTCCTCTTTCGTCATTTCTGTAATGTTAGCCATTTTGATAAACTCAGCATAGACATTGTTTACAATGCCCGTTCCGAGAATGATCTGAAACTGTCCGCCATTGTTAAAATTACCTTTCACAAGTTCCACATTTTCCAAGGCGTCCTTGTTAATCAAAGACTCATCCTTAAGGACAAGCCTAAGCCTCGTTGCACAATGCGCGGCGCTGGCAATGTTATCTTTGCCGCCCATACAAGCCAGGATGTCCTGCGCCGCTTTTACATACTTTTCTTCCACACCATTTTCCTCCTTCATCATTTTTATGTTTTGCCGCCAATAACCGTTTCCGTCTTCAGACTGACACTTTCATACCATCATAGGCTGCCGCCATCCCATGCTCCCCGGCAAATGCTTCCAGCTCTCCATGCGTCATGCAGCCGTTATGTGAAAAATGGTTGATCACTTTAACGGTATCCTGCCGGATGCATCCTTTCTCTTCCAGCAGCTTCGCAAATGCAATATCATCCTCCAGCCCCATATGGTAACCATCCGTCTTGACCCTGCCCATCGTAGCATCCATAGATATCAGGTCATATTTGTGGCTGAATATGCACTCCCACGCCTCGGCACTCAGATTCATGCCTGTATCATGTCCATATAAGAGGCATTTCCCGTCCTTCTCGATTATATAGATCAGGCATACCTCCCTTTTGTCATGGTCTGCGGGTATCGGAATAATATGGTAGCCATCCGCCATAAAATCAGCAAACGGTTCAAGCCGGATAAACCTGACCGCGTTATCCAGAGGATGTACTTTAAACCGGTCGATCAGCACCGCATCATAAAATGCTTTTTCCACTGCCGCGTTGCCGTACACATGCAGCATCCCCTTCGTATTATGCCCAAAGTGTTCATGCCGGTGGATTAACTCAACCGGAAAAAAATGATCCATATGAGAATGCGTAATCAGCAAATGCTGTATTTGCCCCAGCTTCAAAGAATAACTGAGCGCATGTGCGTATGTGTCTGGCGGAAAATCAATTAGGACCCTTCTGTCCACAACTGCCTGTGTCCTGGTTCGCACCTCCTTCCCGCCGGCAACTCTTGCCTTCCTGCAAGTTTCACAGTCACAGAATAGTGCTGGCAGCCCTTCCGCTGCCGCAGTACCCAAATACTGTATTTCCATAATTCTCTCCTTTCCCTGCTTTTTTGGAACTATAAAATAACCAGTTCTGTAACCAGTTAAGTAACCGGTTACTTTATAGTTTTACAATATCACCTTTATTTCTAAAAGTCAAGGAATTTTGTAAAAAAATAACCGGTTACTTAACCAGTTATTTTTTCGATTGATTTTTTGTTTTCATACTGTTATAATTAAGATCATTGAAATACGTTTTTGTTGTTCTATCAATATTGGAGGACTGTATGAATAAAAAGAAAGTAACCTTTAATGATATTGCAAAATACACCAATTTTTCCAAAACTACAATATCAAGGTATTTTAATAATCCAGATTCCCTCACCGTAAAAAACCAGGATATTATTGCGCAGGCGCTGATTGATCTGGGTTATCAAAAAAACAAGCTTGCCAAAGTACTGGCAAATGGGAAAAGCGAATTCATCGGCATTATTATCCCGAACCTCTATCTGCATTATTACGCCGAAATACTCAATCAGATTCTAAGTACCTATAAAACTTTCGGATATAAATTCCTGGTTTTTATAAGCAAAGACAGCGCTGAAACGGAACGGGAATATATTCAGGAGCTGCTTGCATACAAGATTGAGGGCATGATTATTTTAAGCCATGTAATTCCCTCCAGCGAGCTTGCTTCTTATCATCTCCCAATGGTCGCGATCGAACGCGAGGACCAGTATATCAACAGCGTAAACACAGATAACTATATGGGAGCTGTCCAGGCAACCAGCCTGCTGTCTAAAAACAAATGCGATGTTTTAATACATGTAAATTCTGTTTTCCAACAGGACATCCCAGCCTATGGCCGTATTCAAGGTTTTGATGATGTATGCAGGGAAAATAACATCCGGCATGAACTGATTTTAAGAGATTTAGGCCACTCCCCGCAGGAAATCCATAGGATTATGTCAGAAATATACAAGTATTTGGAAAGAAAATACCCAAACCAGAAAAAAGGATTATTTATGCCAACGGATACTCACGCCAATAGTATGCTGAATATTATTTTCCGGGAACATGGTGCGCTTTCAGATGAATACCGTATCATCGGCTTTGATGATTCTCCCATTGCAGCACAGGCAATTCTCCCAATCAGTACTGTTGGCCAGCAGATTGACAAAATAGCATATGAAGCAATGGAGCTGCTGGTAAAGCTAATGGATGAAAGAAAGAAACGGCGCCCTATACCGCAGACAGAGCTGGTCCACAAAAAGATCACGCCTATTTTGATTCGAAGAGAAACAACGGAATAGTGACGCACAAGCGTCGTAGATATTTCCTTTTGTATCAGCAAAAAAGTGTAAAGCCTGCTGTAAATTCACAGGCTTTACACTTTTCTGATTTTTATTCCAGCTCAGACAGTACTCTTTGAATATGCATTGCCAGATATCCGGTCTCGACTTCGTCCATCTTCTTTTTTAAATACTTTTCCAAATGCCCGCATACAACGCTCGCTAAGCGGAAGGAATCGGGAAATTTCTCCGCAATATACTCATTCATATCGACTTTGATCGTTTCGCCCTTCACCGCACGCGCAGCCATATAACGGACATGGTTCATCAGCCGGTTGTAAGACAGCGAGCGGACATCGATGGTCTTTCCTGTCTTTTCCTCTACGAGCTGGATGCATTCACGTACCGTGCCCGCGATCTGCATCGACAATGCGACATTTTCGTTTTCAATCGCAGAATGGATATGCAGCGCGATATAGCCGACCTCGTGCTCATCGATCTCCACGCCCAGTCGCTTGGCAAGAATCGGGCGGATGCACTCAGCCGTGTCATATTCCATATGGAACAGCGCCCGGATGTCTCCGGTCAGCGGATTGCTGATCTGTTCGCTGCTGCGTATCCGTTTAACTGCAAACGCAATGTGGTCAGCCATCGGAAAGAGGATGCTCCAGTCAATCTTTCCAAAAACACGTTCACTCTCCTTTAATACCTGCTCCGCAATTTCCAGAAAGACCGGATCAATGCCTTTTACAAGATCCATCGCATTTCCGCGCTCTGTATGCTCATACATGGAATAGATCGCGCACTCTTTTGGCGCCTCGATCCTCTGGCTTACCTTTTTTCCAAATCCGGCTCCTTTTCCGATCAAAAGGTACTCCCGGTGATCGCTCTCTCCGATTGCAATGACCGTGTTGTTGTTTAGTACTTTTTTTACTCTGAACATGCTCCTTCTCCCCACAGGCACGCTAGATCACAAATGCCCCTTATTCTTCATACGTGTCGATTGCAAACAACGCTTCTCCAGCTTTGATCGTTCCGCTTTTGATAAGGCGGATCTTCTGGTTTTCCGACAGTTCCGTACACAGTACCGGAGATGCCAGGGAAGGCGCATGTTCCTTTAGATAAGAAAGATCCAGCTTCATCAACAGGTCGCCTTTTTTTACTTTGTCTCCGTCTTTTACAAATACTTCAAACCCCTGCCCGTTCAGCTTGACGGTATCGATTCCCATATGCAGCAGCAGCTCTGTCCCCGAAGCCGTTACAAATCCGATTGCATGTTTGGTATCAAATACAAAGCTTACTTCTCCGTCTTCCGGCGCGGTTACTTCTGCCTGCGATGGTATGACAATCGCGCCGTCACCCATCATCCGTCCGGCAAACGCTTCGTCCGGCGCTTCTGAGAGGTCTGCGGCAGTGCCGTTTACCGGGCTTGCAATTACTTCCGAGCGAAGCAGTTTTCCCTGTGCCTTTTTCTCTGCCGCCTGCGGCTGCCCATTTTGCGCCTCTGCTGCTCCTGCCTGCGGCTGATACAGCTCATCCGGCGCCGTCTCCAGATAATCTTCGAGGTTGGATTTTACAACGGTTACACGCGGTCCGTAAATAATCTGCACACCGTTTCCTTTGTGTACAACGCCGGATGCCCCGGTTGATTTTAACATCGCATCGCTTACAAGCGCAGAATTATGCACCGTACAGCGCAGCCGCGTTGCGCAGCAGTCCACGTCTGAAATATTTTTCTTGCCGCCAAGCCCGTGACAGATCGTCTCCGACAGCGCGTCTTCCTCGGATGCGCCTGCCTCCTGCCCGGATGCGCCTTTTTTGCGGGCGTCCACGTCGCTTCTGCGGTAAAGCTTTACTTCTTCGTTGTCGTCGCGCCCAGGTGTTTTCAGATCCATTTTCTGGATCAGGAACGAAAACAGTGCAAAATATACTACAAAATAGCCAATACCTACAATTACAATCCAGATCCAGCTCGTTTTTGCATTGCCCTGCAAAATACCAAACAGGAACATATCGATCAAGCCGCCGGAAAACGTCATGCCTACCCCGACATTAAATACATGCATGAGCATATAGGCAAGACCGGCAAATACGCAGTGGATCGCATACAGCAATGGCGCTACGAACAAAAAGGTAAATTCCAAAGGCTCTGTAATACCTGTCAGCATAGATGTCAAAGCCGCCGATGCCAAAAGCCCTGCGACAATCTCTTTTTTCTCAGACTTCGCCGTTTTATACATCGCAAGCGCCGCACCCGGAAGCCCAAAGATCATTAACGGGAATTTGCCTGCCATAAACCTGGTTGCAGAAACCGCAAAGTGGTCAACCGTCGGATCTGCAAGCTGTGCAAAGAAGATATTCTGCGCACCCTCGATCACCTGGCCGCCGACTTCCATCGTACCGCCAAGCGCCGTCTGCCAGAACGGAAGGTAAAATACATGGTGCAGGCCAAACGGGATCAGTGCACGCTCCATCAGTCCGTATACCCATGTGCCCGCATAACCGGACTCCAGTACGACGCCGCCGACCGCATAAATGCCCTGCTGGATCACCGGCCAGATAAAAAACATTAAAATACCGACAACCGTATACGTCAGTCCGCTGACAATCGGCACAAACCTTGTACCGCCGAAAAACGACAATACCTGCGGCAGCTCGATCTTGTAAAACCGGTTGTGAAGCGCCGCAACGCCAAGCCCTACGATAATACCGCCGAACACACCCATCTGCAACGAGGTAATGCCGACCACAGATGCGGTCGCGCCCTCTAACATCGTCTCCGCGCCTCCGTTATTTGTAATCATCGCTCCAATCGAGGCGTGCATAATGAAAAAAGCAATGGCAGCGGATAATGCTGCGACTTCTTTTTCTTTCTTTGCCATACCGATCGCCACGCCCATTGCAAATATAATCGGCAGATTTGCAAATACAATATTACCGGCTTCGCTCATGACCTGCAAAATCGCATTTAAAATCGTTCCAGGCCCCATAATGCCCATCAGCCCGTAGGTTGACAGCATCGTTTCATTTGTGAACGATCCCCCAACGCCAAGCAGCAAGCCAGCTACCGGAAGAATCGCAATCGGCAACATGAAGGAACGGCCTACACGTTGCAGTACTCCAAAGATCTTGTCTTTCATAAAAAGTACCTCCCTGTTTTTCTGGTATTTTATGCATATATGCTGCTTTCCATTCCTTCTGCGCCAAATTTGAAGGCGCGCCTGCTGTAACAAAGCCGCAGAAAAACAGGCACCTATATGCATAAACATCCCTTTGATTTTATGCATAGTTAATGCCTGCTTTCCAGTTACACACTATATCATCTATATAAAAAATTAACATGACAGCCACTATTTGTCAAGTATCATTTTATAAATCTTATAGATCTTTATACAGGCGCCGCACAATATCAGTCAATTTGCACAAACTCGGTCATATACTTACGAAACCGAAACGGCAGCATATTCCTCTGCAAATCCAGGTTTTTTCGCTCTGCAATCGCAATCGAGCTGCAAAAGTGACGGTAAAGCATCTGGTATTCTGCTTCCTGTTTTGTATATATTTCCTGTTCCTGTGCAAACGGCAGCTCCCCGCGGACGAAATACCATTGCTTTCCTTTTGGATGAACGGCATAGTATTTTCTTCCTTCATCATAGATCGCAAAGTCCTCTCCCGGAAGCCGGTCTGCAAAATGCGGCATCAGCAGCGCCATCACATCGTTTTTGGGATGGTATCTGGCAAGCAGGATTCCGTTTTGCAGCTCTTTAAAGCGTAAAAAGCCCAGCAGATGGTGAATCTCAATCCCGGTATTGCGGCTTAGCTGAAAGACCTTATGAACGTAGCGGTTGCTTAAATGATCCATCAGATTGCCGCGGTAGCTGCCGCTGATCCCGGTTACGATCGTGTGGTATACCGCATCTGCCTTTTCCATATCGTAAGAAACCAATGCCTGGCAGATCTGCGTATAGGCATCTTCTCCAAACCTGCGATAAATGGTGCGCATCACCTTACTGCTTTTTTCTTCATTTGGCTGTACTTTGTGATATACGCAAAACAGGCGCAGGTTCTGCTCTTCTCCGATTTGAAGCCTGATTGTATGATGCGGCCTGCGAAGCTCGTATGCCTCGTATACGCCTGTCAGTATCCCTTCTATAGAATCCTCACAGATCAAGATGGTTTCTGCTGCCTCATTGCTGTTTTCATTTATCGGTTCTGTCATCGGTATCTATCCTTTCTTAGTCCTAACTAAAGGGAACACTGACAGCCGTATCAAATAAGGAAAGCTGCCGGTAGGTCATCCCATCTTTGGAAAACGGAACCTGCTCTTTTGGATCGATCAGGTTTCGGACTATATAATCTTCTTCCAGCTTTGTCCGGTACATCATTTTGCCGCCGCACGTAATAAAATACAGCGCACGCTTTAAAACAACCCCGATTTTTTTCAAATCGTCAAAGCCAAGCAAGGCACTCTTCCTTGCCCCGATAATTCTCCTTGCGCTCTTTACCCCGATTCCGGGCACGCGCAGCAGCGTCCTGTAATCTGCGCGGTTTATTTCAACCGGAAACTGCTCCAGATGGCGTACCGCCCAGTCACACTTAGGGTCTAACAGAATGTTAAAATGCGGACGTTCTTCACTCAGCAGCTCTGCGGCAAGAAATCCGTAATAACGCAGCAGGAAATCTGCCTGGTACAGCCGGTGTTCCCGCAGCAGCGGCGGCCCGCCGGGAAGTGCCGGAAGCATGGCGTCGTCATTGACACGTACAAACGCAGAATAAAAGACCCTCTTTAAGCCGAACTTCTGGTATAAGCCCTCTGCCACAGACAAAATCTGATAATCATTTTCAGGCGTTGCGCCGATAATCATCTGTGTGGACTGTCCTGCCGGCACAAACTTCGGCGCATGGCGGTACAGCATCAGCTCGTTTTGATTTTCTTCCCGCAAAGCCTGAATCATACGCATCGGCGTCAAGATTTTTTTCCGGTTTTTATTCGGCGCAAGCATACGCAGCCCTTCTGCCGTAGGCAGCTCCAGATTAATGCTCATACGGTCTGCATACAGCCCTGTCCGATGCACCAGCTCTGCGTCTGCGCCCGGGATCGCTTTTACATGGATATATCCCTGAAAATGATATTGCGTACGCAGCCGAACGACGACCTGGCAAATCAGCTCCATCGTATAGCTTGGGCTGATTAAAATACCAGAGCTTAAAAACAGCCCTTCAATATAATTTCTGCGGTAAAACTGCATGGTAAGCTCACAGATCTCATCCGGCGTAAAGGTAGCGCGCGGTATATCGTTTGCACGGCGGTTCCTGCAATAGCGGCAGTCGAAAATACACTCATTGGTAAACAATATTTTCAGAAGGGAAATGCAGCGCCCGTCCGATGAAAAGCTATGGCAGATCCCTGCCAGCTTTGTATTGCCCATTCCCGTACCGTCACCGCTGCGGTCAATGCCGCTGGAAGTACATGCCACATCATATTTTGCCGCATCTGTCAATATTTCCAGTTTTTGCATCGTTGTCATTTTTGGGGCTATCCGCAGTTCCATATGTTGCCTCGCTCTCGCTTCCGTTTTATTTTCATTTTCTGTGTTTGATTTTTTGTCTCTTATATATTTCGAATGTATGTTCTGATTATATACCAAACGCACGTTCTTGTCAAGAGATCATTAAAAAAAGCTGTCGGAAAAATCTTTCCAACAGCTTTTTTATAATCACTTTTCCCGTCGTTAATCTAAGTCATCCCCGTTTGTTTCGATGCATTTTTTATACCAATAGAAGGAATCCTTGCGATACCGGTTCAGCGTTCCGTTTCCTTCGTCATCCAGATCAACATAAATCAGCCCGTAGCGTTTTCGCATTTCACCCGTAGACACGCTGACCAGGTCAACACACCCCCAAGGCGTATATGCGATCAGCTTGACACCGTCTGAAATCGCATCTGCCATAGCATCTACATGCTTGCGCATATACTCAATGCGGTAAGGATCATGGATACTGCCGTCTTCTTCCAGTGTATCCAGCGCACCCAGCCCATTTTCCACTACCATGACAGGCACCTGATAACGGTCCCAGATCTCGTTTAAGCTGTAACGCAGGCCGTCCGGGTCTATGCTCCACCCCCACTGCGAATACTCGATATACTTATTTTTATAACCAATCGAAAGATTTCCGACGCCATCTTTTTCTTCGTCTGTATGCGTTGTGTGGCAGCTTGTACAATAGTAGCTGTAGGTAAAAAAGTCTACACACCCTTCTTTTAGCACCTGTGCATCCTTTTCAAAAAATGCTGCGTCCATATGATATTTCTTCCACGCTTTTTTCGCATACGCAGGGTATTCGCCGCGTACCATGACATCGCCTGGATAATAGAAATAATCCTGCATTTTCTGCTGGGTCGCCAGCACATCCTTCGGGTCACAGGTCAGCGGGTAGGAAAACAAACCGGCAGCCATACAGCCCATCCGAAACTGCGGATACTTTTCATGCGCGTACTTTACAACCTTTGCCGACGCAACCAACTGGTTGTGCAGCTTGATATATCCAGGAGCTACAACCTCATCCGGCAGATCAGGATAGAACGAAGGCGCCATAATTGCACAGTTGATCTCATTAAATGTCAGCCAGTATTTTACCAAATCCTTGTATTCTTCAAAAATCGTATGACAGTATGTCTCAAACAAGCCAATCGTATCCGAATTGCACCAGTCGCCCAATTCCTCTACAATAAACAAAGGCGTATCATAATGGCAGATCGTAACTAATGGCTCAATATTATATTTTTTAAGTTCCAAAAAGACATTGCGGTAAAATTCCAGCCCTTTTTTATTTGGTTCTTTTTCGTTTCCTTTTGGAAAAATCCTAGACCACGAGATCGACATACGATACATGTTAAATCCCATCTCGGCAAATAATGCGATATCTTCTTTATATCGATGGTAAAAATCTGCTCCGATATGGTTTGGATAATAGCAGTCCTCTAAAACTGCGTATCTTGCTCCTTCTGGCAATTCTGTATTTGTCCTGCATTTGCCTGGCGTTCCATCCGGCATGGTGTACGTCAGATAACGTTTTGATTGTCTCGTTGCTCCAGTCGTAACATCGGTCAAAGCCGGCCCCCTGCCGTCCTCATTCCATCCGCCTTCATATTGATTTGCTGCTGTGGCACCGCCCCAGAAAAAATCTTTTGGAAATCTGCTCATAGTACTTCTCCTCTCTTCCTTGCGTCTTTGCTATCGTTATGAAAAAATTTTCAATATCTCTTCCCCATGTTTATAATGCTTATGTTCCAATTCCACAACATCCAAATAATCTGCTGTATTTGTAATAACAAGCGGGATTTCTGTAGAATAGCCTTCCTTTTCAATCACCTCTTTGTCAAAGCACATCAAAAGCTGCCCGGTGGCCACATGATCCCCCTGCTTAACTTTTTCTTCAAAGTATTTTCCTTCCAGCGCCACAGTATTGATACCAATATGGATCAGTACCTCTACACCGTCGCTGCTTGTGATGCCAATCGCATGTTTTGTCGGAAACAGTGTTGTAATCGTTCCATTTACAGGCGCATATACTTTACCGTCGTCTGATTGGACAACACAGCCTTTTCCAAGTGTTTCACTGGCAAACACCTCGTCCTGCGCCTCAGACATCGGCTTAATTTTTCCATCCGCCGGCATCTTAATCGTAATCGTATTTCTGCCGGCATCTGATGCATTTTGCTTCTCTGTTTTTGCCGTCTGCGTGCTCTCCTCTTTGTATATGAGCATCGTAACCAGAAAAGATACAAGGAACGGGATCACAACTACCAAAACAACTCCTGGAATATTCGCCCCCTCTGGATTGAGAAACCCAAGCATACCGATAATTCCAATTCCAGCATAAGTATATGCTTTTAATCCAAACAAACCAACAGCAAGGCCGCCCGCTGAGCCTCCGATGCATGTAGCTGCCAATAGCTGCTTTTTAGATATAATAATACCATACATTGCAGGCTCTGTAACTCCCAAAAAAGCGGAAACAAGCGCAGAACTGCCCGCGGATTTTATCTGTTCCGATTTTGTCTTTAAAATCGTGCCAAGCAAAGTGCCGCACACCGCAAAGCAGACAACACATGTAATACCGATCATTGTACTCGGATTTCCTGCCAGCAGGTCATAAAACGCAAATGCAACCAAAACCCCGTGCACACCAAACATTACCAGAATCTGCCACAAGCCGCCCAATACAACGCCGCCAAGAATCGGGGACAGCTCAAACAGGAAATTAATGACAAAATTGATGCCATTGCCTACCATATGTGCAAAAGGCCCAATTAGCAAAAACGTAAGCGGAAACGCAAACAGCAGTGTAATCAGCGGCGTTAAAAACCCTTTTAACAGCTTATGAATATGCCTGTCCAGCCATTTATACAGCGGAATCGCAAACAGCAGCCCAAACAGCACTGGCAGGAAGCTGGACGTATAGGTAGCATTAACGGTATATCCAAAAAAGTCCAGATCCACTCCCTGGATCGACGGATAAGTCAGTGCCGCCCCAAGCAGCAGCCCAAAAAACGGGTCAATTTCATATTTCTTTGCGATATTAAAGCCAAGTACCAGCGGCAGTGAATAAAACAGGCAGTCGCCCGCAGCATTTAACAGCGCATGAACTCCCGATGTCTCTGGCAGCCCAAGCATAACGGCAACTACCGTCAGCCCCTTGACCATTCCACAGGCACACATCAGATTTAAAATCGATATCATGCCCGACATGACTACTCCAAGCCCACGATCGAGCAAGCTCTTCTTTTCCTTTGATGTATCTGCTTTTCTTTCCCCGGATCCCTGTGCCTGGATGCCAAGCTGGAGACAGACCTCATCATAAACATCCGCGACATGTTCGCCAATTACTACCATATACTGGCCCATCGCTTTTACAACGGTTACGACGCCGTCCATATTTTTGAGTATCTCATCATTTGCTTTGGACACGTCTTTCAAATAAAAGCGCAGCCGGGTCACACAGTGTATCACTTTTTTTACATTTTCCTTGCCGCCGACATTTTGAATAATATCAGCAGACAACTGCGTATATTTCCCCATAAAAAATCCCCCATTTTTCTTTTTTCTAAATGCGCAAGAGCAATGTCACCGCCCTTGGTTACAAGAAAGCGAAAAGAACGGCATATACTATTTTAGCTCCTCCTCTCTGTTTGTTTTATTCTTTTTGCTTCCCTTGCTTACTACCATTTGGATGTGTATCGTAAGATACATCTTTTCCTCATCTGATATTTGATAATTGCGTTTTTCCAATACAAAGTTTTCTATTTTTTCGGCACATTCATATGCAGCCGCATATTTCTCAAAAATAATTCCAGGCAGTTCCAAGCCCACATTGTCCTCGTACTGTTCCCCTCTGAACACACGCCGTGCAAAATAATTTAAATGTGTTACAAACCGATAGTAGTAGCCGGAGCTTTCATCAAAATCAATCCCAAAAAACATCCGCACAATACGCGTAATATATCCGATAAATTTGATCATCTTAGAAGTCTCTTCCATCGAATAATTGTCCGTTTCCGCATTTACAATATGCATCGCAATATATGCAGCCTCATCCTCCGGCAGATCCATACAAAGCACTTTTTTTGACATCTCAAGCGCCAACAGCCCCACTTCATATTCACGTTCGTAAAACCTGCGGATCTCCCATTTCAGCCCATTGGAAATGTTCACTCCCTCTTTAAGACGGCTCACAGTTGCCCAAAGATGATCTGCCAGAGAGATAATAAGGCTGTCACTCAAAATCATGTTCATCGACAGTCTCGCCATATTGACAATATCATTCGACAGCTCCACATATTTCAGCGGAATATCTGTTAATAGCTGTTCCATCTGCTTTTGCAGGCTGTCGTTCGGCATCAACACAAAGATTTTATCGATCTGGCTGATATCAACCTCATCTCCTGCTTTCTTTTTATATGCAATCCCTTTTCCGCATATAATCTGTTCTTTCTTTTTTTCATTTAGCGTTATTACGGCATTATTTGTCAATATTCTTTTTATTTTCATGTTTTACTTCTCCTAAAAAAACAAAAAACCCATTTATGTATACATTTGTATACATAAATGGGTCAAGCTCACATCCAATACGGCTAATGCGATTACCATCCCTAAACTTAAATTTATTATAACATACCTGCCGGCACATTTCAACCATAAAATAAAAAACTCAGCAGCCGCAGCTTACCGTAGCACCGCGCGCCACGCCTGCTGCAACCTGTCCAGTGACCATGCCGCGTTTGCCGGGCTGGTGGACGGCAGCTTCTGCGCCAAAATGCCTGTTTTTGGCTGTTGGTGCTTTTGGTACAAATCGTATGCCTTAGCTCCATTGGCTACAATCGTATGAATGCTGCTTTTTTGGAGAATCTTCGTTAGGTCGCAGGGAATGACATTGCGGATGCTGCTGTCAGACGAGCCTGTAATGTCACACTGCCCGATCACATCCCAAACGGCAAGATGGTGCTTTAAAATCAGCTCCTTTTTTGCGTCGACCGTCTCCGGCACAGGCTCCTCATAGATGCCTGCCAGCAGCTTCCAAAAACGGTTTTGGGGATGTCCGTAATAAAACTGGTTTTCCCTGGATTTTACCGATGGAAAGGTTCCAAGGATCAGAATTTCGGACTGTTCGTTCCAAACCGGCTCAAAGGTATGTTTGATCGTCTTATACTGTTCCATATTCGATCATTCCACACTCTTTTCTTACTTAAACCTTACAGCCGTACCGTACGCCATCACTTCCGCAGCGCCTGCCATCACAGCCGCAGAGGCAAAACGCACATTGACTACCGCATCTGCGCCGAGCTTTTCTGCTTCTTCCACCATGCGCCTCGTTGCGAGCGCCCTGGCGTCATTCATCATCTCTGTATACGATTTCAGCTCTCCGCCTACGAGCGTTTTAAATCCCTGTCCAATATCGTGTCCAATATTTTTACTTTGAATCGTACTTCCCTTGACCATTCCAAGCATTTCCAGTTCTTTTCCAGAAATGTAATCGGTATTTACTATAACCATCTATTTGCCTCCCAACGTCCTATTCGAAATCCACATCTTGTGTGGCTGCTGTTTTTGCCCTAATTTCCTTCATATGTAATGACGGACGCTACTTCATAGCCGGACAGCTTCTCACGGCCCTTTAATCCGGCAAGCTCCATCAGCAGTACGACTTTTACAACCTTTCCGCCAAGCTTTTCAATCAGCTCAATGCTTGCCGCAAGCGTTCCGCCGGTTGCAATCAAGTCATCGACCAGTACGACCTTCTGTCCTGGCTTTATCGCATCCTTATGCATCTCAATCTCCGCGGAGCCATATTCCAGATCGTAAGAAGCGCTGATCGTCTCACACGGCAGCTTGCCTTTTTTGCGCACCGGGATAAATCCTTTTCCCAACTGATAAGCAATCGGTACACCAAACATAAATCCTCTGGACTCCGTACCTGCAATTACATCACACTCCACACCGTCTAACAGCCCGATCATCGAATCGACCGCCAGCTTTAACCCGTCTGGATCTTGCAGGACGCTTGTTACATCCCGGAATATAATGCCCGGTTCTGGAAAATCGGGAATCGCTCTTACATATTCTTCCATCTTTTTCATCTGTGCTTATTCTCCTTTTATCTTAAAAATTTGCTCCATTCCAGCCCCAATCACCTGTACTGGTATAGGAAATATATACTTTATCCTTTGGAATGCCAAGCTGCTGCTCATAAATACGGCAGATCTCAGCCGTCATTTTTTCATACGCGCCAGAGGATGCGCTTCCAAACAGGCTGACAGAGACAAACGCTCCTTTTTCCAGCCTGTTTCCTCCCATATACAGACAGTATTCATCGTCAAACCCTACCATTAAAAAGCTTTCCGGTTTACCTAATACAGAAACAGCCTGCCCAAGCTCTGCTTTGATTGTTTCCTTCTTTTCTTCTGATACTTTCAGTGTAATTTTTGAATCAATAAACGGCATATTTCTCTCCTTTTTTCTAGTTCTATATCCGGCTACTAAAGTTCACTTTTTGATTAAGGTGTCTTTTTGTTACCTATGATATTCTACATGTTCTTGTTGCTCCTGTATCCCATTGTGCTGTTGCAGGGATAAAATTCCCATCATATTCTATAACAGCTACGTTGATTAACTTTCTCTGGATTGTTTTATATTTTTCAGTAAAAACAGATATTATCATAAGTACATCATCACCTTATATACTGACTAATTGCCAAGAAGATATATAATTTGTATAACCAGATTCATTTCCGTTACATTCCTGTACAATAAACGTGCCAAGAGGATATTCCTTTGATACATCCGTAATTGCTTCAATTTCTGTATCAAATACACCGAGGATTTTACTATTTTTTATAGCAATAAATTTATGACCATATTTATTGTATAGTTCTTGGTAATGCTTTATAAAATAATTAAAATCTTCTCTTCTCTCTTTTTCAGTATACATAGCAAATCCTCCTTTCAATAATTATTCTTGCATTTTAGTATATCATATATAAGTTAAAATATCTATATAAATTTTTATCGATCACACGGAAACGCAAGCTTCTCTGCTGCGCATCCTTCCAAGCATAAGACCGAATACACAAAAGCCTGCGTGTACCGCGCCCTCGGTAAAATCTCCATAAGTCCGTAAGAATTTCTTAAAAAAATTTCATAAATAACCAAACAAATATACGCAGCTTTTGGAGTATCCTTAAGAAAAACAGAAAGGAATCTTACAATAATGGAACAATGGATTTTCACAGCATATGAACTGATGGCAGTTATGCTGCCGGCTATACTTTTTACAGGCATTTTTTACCGGTCAAAGAAAAGGCTGTGCCCAAAAACAGCGGTTTGGCACAGCCTGTGTTTGCTTGTATTTGCTTTTTATCTGTACGGCGTCTTTCATTTCACCGGTTCCGGGACGGTCTATCATATCAAACAGTACAGATTTGAACTGCGGATGGATGAAATCAACCTGATTCCATTTTCCGCCGACTCGATGGATCCGATTGGTTACGGACTGAATATCGTGCTTTTTCTGCCGCTTGGCTTTTTGCTGCCGTTTCTTTGGGAAAAGTATCACGCGCTGCGTCACGCCTTAGTATTTGGCTTCTTGCTGTCACTGTTGGTGGAAACCAGCCAACTGCTGAATATCCGGTCAACGGATGTGGATGACCTGCTCCTGAATACACTTGGCACGGCTTTGGGCTGGCTGCTTTTCCGGCTGTATTTTTGTGTGAGAAAACAAACAGCCAGAATAACAGATCCGGCGACTGCCTTTCCATATGAAGCCCTTTTGTTTGTGATGCTCTTGTTTTTTTGCAGGTTTTTTACTTATTATGAATTTGGGTTGGCAAAGCTTGTGTACCATTTTTAAAAGAAAGTCGTTTGAAAATCCCCGGACAGTCTACATGCTTCCCCATATACAAGTATTGTCGCTGCCAATCGCTGAAAATGTCATTACCTTTTCTCCGGCATCGTCGGTCTGTTCAAAAAATATTCCTTTGTAAACGACGAACCCGGTATCGAGCGTTAAGTAGTCATACCCTTTGCCGGAATCGATTTTGAAGTAGATGCCTGTCAGGGCGCCGGATACCTTGCCGTCTTGATGCAGCTCGATCATTTCGGTTTTTTGCATGTTTGTTTCGTTTCCGGTACTGTGGTTAATGAGCTCATAGCTGCCGGTTACCTGCGTATCTTCATAGTTTGCGATTGTTTCATTTCTGTTTTCGTATACGGCAGTGACCGGCCATTTGTCCTCGTTTAAAAACTGCTGGTGGACTCTGACCTCGTGGTATTCTGTGCCTTCGTCAAAACGCTGGTGGTAGATCAGGTACCGGCTGCCGTCGCCGTCGATCAGTGCGGAATTGTGCCCTGCGGCACGGTAGCCGCGCTGTCCTTCAAACGCATAGTTGCCGATCAGCTTGATCCCGTATTTATAGTTGTCCACGCCGTTGTCTGCCGCGTTTCCTCCTGCTGCGTCTGTGTATGGGCCGTAAATATGCTCGGAGCGGAACAGGCGCATATTGTAGCCGCCTTTTCTTTGCAGCGCGCCGTAAGTCTCATACAGATAATAATAGCCTGCTTCTTCGTCGTAGAGAATGTACGCGCCTTCCCCGGACTCGTGGTTTGCGCCTGCGATATGGCAGCCGTAATAGCGGTCGATAAAGTTGCCGCTTGCCTCGTCGGTGGAATCCTTGCCCGGATAAAGCGCCCGTCCGGTCTGCGGGTCGATTTCCAACAGAAACAAGCCGCCTGACCAGGAGCCGTATACCATGTACATCTTTCCTTCTGCGCCGCGTACAATCGTCGGGTCAATGGCGTTTGGCGCGTAATCGGTATTGTACTCGCTGCCTTTCAGCCATTTTTCACTGACCTCGTCAATACCGCCGTTTTCGGAGCCTTTTTCGATCAGCTCGTTAAAATTCAGGTAGTCGTTGTCCCATTTTGTATTGCGGCTGCTGTTGCCGTCTGGCGTACCGTCCGCGGTCATGCCGGAATAGACAAGCGTATCCACATACGCATACGGCCCTTCGATCGTCTTTGAAGCGGCAAAGCCGATGCAGGAGCGGCGCCAGGTGGAAGTCGCGCTGTAATACAGCAAATATGCGCCTTTGCTGCCGTCTTCCCACGTATATTGATCAAACCAGTGTACGTCCGGCGCCCAGACCGCAAAGCGCCCAAGGCAGTCGCCGTCGTCATGCCCTGCCCAGGCAAACGACTCGGCAAGGTTTTCGGCAAGCCTGCCGTAAACAGGATGATTTTCTGTATTTTTATAATCCGCTGAAATCTGCGTCCAGTTGACAAGATCCTCTGATTTTGCCGTTGCAAGGTGGCTGCCGAATACATAATACGTCCCCGTATCCATATCCTTTGCAATCGAAGGGTCATGCACGCTTGCCCGTTCGATTTCATAATGCCCGGCTGTTACGACTGGCTTATCCTTCATCTGTGCTTTTTTTGGCTCCGCGCCGCCATTTGTAACAGCGCCCGCGGCAAGCGCTGCGGCAAACAGCACTGCGGCTGCGCCGGAAACGATCTTCTTTTTCATCATATGCCCTCCAAAACCCGCATGACCGGCTGATCGCTGATCATGCGGGCATTTATCTGCACTATTTTACAGACTTCTGATAAGCAGACCTTGCTTCTTCCTGGGTAAATACTCCATTGTAAACTTTTACAAGGTCAAATTTGCCGCCGCGGACATCTTCGTCGTTCCAGATAAATCCTGCGCCTACCATAACGTCAGCCGCTTTTTGGATACATGCATCGTTTGATTGGTCAAAGCATCCGCTGATGTCTTTGCTGTCTTCAGTTACAAGCTCGCCGTCTAAGTATACACGGATTCCCTTTGTGCCGACGGAATACATTACCATATGCCATTCGCCTGCCGGAACCGGCTTGTTGCCCATCGCGTCGCTGTAGTCAGTCGCGTTAATGCGGGCGATCAGGTTCGCGCCGATTCTGGTCATAGGATATACTGCTTTTGCGTCTGCTTCAAACAGGGCGCTGTGTTCAAACGTATCCTCAGACAAATTCACCCACATGCTTACGGTGTAGCCGGCGTCTGTTACATTTTGGAATGTGTCTTTTGGCAGCCTTAAGTAATTCACGCCTTTTGCGCCTGCTTCGTTTGCAATTTCCAGTACATTGCCCCTCACAGGATCGGTTACCACTTTTGCGCTGCCCTTAAGTACTGCTTCCTTGCCTTCGCCAAGCTTACTGTAGCCTGTCACGCTTGTCCCTGTCGATTTGTTAAAGTTGTAGCCGTAGATCAGCAGCGGCTTTGCATAGACTTTTACTTTAAATTCCTTCTTTACAGATGCTGTGCCGTATGTAACCGCAGCGGTCAGCGTCACGGTCTGCTCTGCCTTCGGAGAGGTTACCTTGCCGTCCGGTGCAATCACGCTGGCATCGCTTGATGTCCAGGAGATCTCTGCGCCGCTTAGCTGCGTCGGAAGCGACAGCTTTTCTCTGGCAGCTGCCGGAAGCGCGATTCTCGAAGCGATCACTTCTGCCGTTTTTTCATCCGAAGCGTCCAGCTTGCTGCCCCAGACAGACTGGTTGTTGTTGCCAATCGCGGTAAAGGTCATTGCTTTTTCGTTCAAATCCGTCGTCTGTTCAAAGAACACCCCTTTGTATACCGCAGAGCCAAGCGTCATTGTAAGATAGTCGTAGCCGCTGCCGGAATCTGTCTTTTTCCATGTGCCTGTTTCATCGCCGGATACGGTGCCGTCCGCATTTAACAGCACAATCTTATTTTCAAGCATAGCGCCGTCTTTTTCACCGTCGCCGTGGTTGATAAACTCGTACGTGCCAACGACCTGGTCGTCTTTGTAGGAAGCGATCGCTTCGTTGCGGTTTTCATATACGGCTGTTACCGGCCATCCATCTTCGTTTATAAACTGCTGGCGGACTCTGACCTCGTGGAACTCTGTCCCTTCGTCGAAGCGCTGGTGGGATACGAGGTAATGCGCGCCGTCCGTATCAATCAGCGCAGAGTTATGGCCTGCGGCACAGTAGCCGCGCTGGTTATAAAACGCATAGTTGCCGATCAGCTTGACGCCGTATTTGTACGTGTCTTTAGAGCTGTTCTGCGCTTCGTTGCCTGCGGCGTCCACATAAGGGCCCGTAACGTTTTTGGAACGAAACAGACGCATATTGTAGCCGCCCGTCCTTGTCAGCCCACCGTAAGTCTCATACAGGTAATAATAGCCTGTCTTTTCATCATACGTCAGATACGGTGCCTCGCCGGAGGCGATGTTATCGCCTGTCGGGTTGCCGCCCGCGATATGAATGCCGTAGTAACGGTCGATGCGATTGCCGGACGCAGCGTCCGTCCCGTCTGTGCCAGGATAAATCGCAAGCCCGGTCTTTGGATCAATCTCTAATAAAAACAATCCGCCCGACCAGGAGCCGTATGACATATAAACCTTTCCGTCCGTCGATTTTATAATGGCAGGATCAATGCAGTTTGGCGCGACCGCAGTGTTATAGCTGCCGTCCGCTTTAAACCAGTCGTCGCTTACCGCGTCAATGCCGCCGCCTTTAGAGCCTTTTTTTAGCAGCTCGTTAAAATTCAGATAATCGTTGTCCCATTTCGTATCCCGCTTGCTGTTGCCGTCTGTCCCCTCCTTTGACGTCATGCCGGAATAGACAAGCGTATCCAGATGCGCATACGGCCCTTCGATCGTTTTGGATACGGCAACGCCGATGCAGGAGCGCTTCCAGGTAGAGGACGCCGTATAGTACATCAGGTATGCTCCTTTTGTACCGTCCGCCCATTCGTAAGCGTCATCCCAAAATACATCCGGCGCCCAGACGGCAAGCTTGGAATCTGTCGTCGCGCAGTCGCCGTCGTTATAGCCTGCCCAGCGGAACGATTCGGCAAAATTTTCCACTACATTGCCATAGACCGGATCGTCCTTGCCTGCTAACGGAAATTCATAATCCTTTGCAATCTGCGTCCAGTTGACAAGGTCGTCCGACTTCGCCGTCGCCATATGGGAACCAAATACATAGTACGTGCCTGTTTCACGGTCTTTTACAATCGACGGGTCATGCACCGTCACCCTTTTGATGCTTTCCGTCTTTGTCTCTGACGCCACTGTTTTTGCCGCCCATACAACCTGCGGCGTGCATACAGCGCCTGCCGTCAGCATCACAGCCATTGCCCCCGCCAATAAACGGGAATACGTTTTTTTCCTCATCATTACCTGTTCTCCCTTCGCTTGTTTTATTTACATTTTTGTAAATTATTTTAGCTTCTATTAAAGTGTACGATTTATTTTCAAAGATTGCAATAGGGATTTTACACTTTGTATATAATATCTAATTTCAAGCGTAGGATTTTGTGCACTATATCACACAATTCAGAAAAAACCGCTCCGCGTTTTTCCAAACGATTTGATCGATAAGGTCTGGTGCAAAGCCCTCCCGCTCTAACACCTCCCGGAAATACGGGATGGACTGCACGCCCCGGATGCCTGCCGCAAGCTGGCTGCCGCAGCCGTCAAAATCACTTCCCAAAGCAAGGATCTGTTCTCCGCCCAGCTCTAATACCGCGTCGATATGCCTGCACAAATCTGCGGCAGCCTGTCCGTGCCCGACAAACTCATTATAAAAATTCAGCCCCAAAAGCCCGTTTCTGCGAATCAGCTCCTTGATCTGCTCTTTGCTTAAGTTGCGCGCATTGCCGCAGATACTGCGCACATTGGAGTGGGAAGCGATCACCGGGCTTTCGGTCAGCGCAAAGACATCGTCCGCCCCTTGGTCGGATAAATGGGAAATATCCAGGATGACCCGCTGGCTGTCAAGCAGCGCCGCCATCTCGCGCCCTTCCTCGGTCAGCCCTTTTTCCTGGGAGGTAACCGCGCCGCAGCCGTATGTATTTTCATAATTCCAGGTCAGCGTCGCAAACCGAATGCCAAACTTCTGGATCTGGCTGGCGAGGCATCCCATCACGGACAGGTCTTCCACCGAGAGAAATACAGCCGCTTTTCCCTGTGCATGTGCTTCCTTCATATCCGCGGCGTTCTCGCACCACTTTACATATGCAGACTGCTCAAGCAGCAGGCGGAGTGCACGCTGGTACATATTCCAAAATGCTTCTTCTGGTTCTTCCCTAACATCTGCGCACGAAGCGTCTTTCCAGAGCGCAAAGATCTGTGTGTAATGATCCGCGAAGCCACGCACTCTGTCCAAATCCACGCAGCACGTATTTTTCTTTAAGTTTTCTGACATTGCGATCTCTGTAAGCGTATCCGCGTGACAGTCATAATAATTCATAAGCAACTTCCTTTCTACATGTTCTGTCTGCTTATTCTAACATAAACAGACATCCGATTCGATTCGAATTTTGTCTATAACAGATCCGGGCAGGATGCAAAAACAGCACATTTTATTTGCACCGCACAAATAAAATATGCTGTCTTTTTCGCTTTTCTTATTCGAGCACAAACTGTCCTACAATTTCGCGCAAATGGCCTACAGAATCAAAGCATTCCGCAGCCAGCGAATTTGCCGAGCCTGTCTTTTGCGCCATATCGCTCGTTTTCTCCGCGATTTCTGTAATCCCCGTCGAGGATTCCCCGATCGTATCGTTAATACCGTTCATCGCCTGGGCAATAATTTCGATGGAATCTGTCAATTCCATAACCGCGTCTCTTACGGTATCCATATTCGTACGGAACACGTCTGCATCTTGCTGGTACTGCTCGCTGACCTGTTCAAATTCCTTGTACTCTTTTAAAACCGTATGTTCCAGAAAATCGGTCGTATCCTCTAAGCAGCCTGACATATTGGAAACCGCATGGTTGACCTCAGATACAATCTCGTTGATATTGGCAATCGCCTGGGACGTCTGTTCGGCAAGCCCGCCGATCTCTGTCGCCACAACCGCAAATCCGCGCCCTGCATCCCCGGCACGCGCTGCCTCAATCGAAGCGTTCAATGCCAAAAGGCTGGTCTGAGAAGAGATCTCCATAATCGTCTGCGTCAGTGCATTGATCTTTTCCACCGCCTTGGAGTCTTCGATTGCCCGGTCAGCCTTCACCTTTACATTCTGGTACATCTGCATCGTCTTGCCGCTCGCTTCTACCGTCTTGGTACGCAGATCCTTTGCTCGTTCCATAACCTCGCCGGAGGTCTTTGCGCCTTCTTTTGCCATCGAATTCAAGCTCTCTGTCCCGTCTTTGATCGTATTGACATTTTCATTTACCGTTGCCGCTGTCGCTGCCGTTTCCTGCATTCCCGCGGCAAGCTGCTCGCTCGTTGCGGAATTGTCGGCGCAGATCGTATTAACAGTATCCGCCGCTGTATGTAATTGTCCTACATTGGTAGTAATCTGTTTTTCCACTACGTCAATATCATTTACAATCTGGCGGAGCTGGACGCGCATCAGGCGCACCTCCCTTGCCATCTTGCCAGTCTCATCCTTACGCCTGCACAAAGACCCGCTGAAATCGCTCGCTCTAAAATTAAACTTTGCCGTATCCGAAATAATGTTTGTCAGCCGTATAATCGGTACACATAAAAGCCTGCTGATAATAAAAGCCGCAATCACGCATACCGCAAAGCTGGCCAGGGAAATCACTATCATAGAAGCAACCATTTTTTTCACCGGGTCAATAATATCGTTCTCGTCAATCGTTGTCACAACGATCATGCCCTGGTCTGTCTTTGCATAAGCCGCGCTTTTTTTTACGCCTTCCCGTACATAACTGAGAATTCCACGGTCCTGCGCCGTACCAGCTTTGATCTGCCCGACTACGTCTCTGACTTCCTGCACCTCTGACTGCTGCCCGATTTTTTCAGTGTTTGGATGATAGAGCATCTTCCCGTTTACATCGAGCAAATAGCTGTAGGAAGACTCAATGCCTTCCATCTTTACAGAACTGACCATTTCTGTATACGTCTCATTCGTCATCTGCCCTCTTGGAATGCTGCTGATCGATTCGGACAAATTCGACGCCACGCTTAAGAGATATTCATCATTCAAACCGCGTATCGCTTTTTCCGCGCTGTATTCGGCATTGACCACGTTTGCTAAAATACAAAGCATCGATGACAGAATTACCACAAGCATAATCTTAAAAGTAATCGAATGAAAAAAGTTGACCCGATCTTTTACTCCGTCCATTGTTTCCATAATACGAATTCTCCTCTCCCGTCAGGACATGCCTGCTATAACACTAAAATTTAAAGTGGTCCATCAGCTCTACCATCGCCTCAACCTGCGCTTTTTGCTCCTCGCTGACCGCTGCTGTCTCCTGTGAGGTCGCTGAATTGTTGTCCACTACCGCAGATACCTGCTGCAAATTGCCCCTTACATGGCGCATATGCTCGACATCGTTTTGCAGCATGACCGCAATCTGGCTCATTGTCTCCGTCGCATCGCTTGCGTCTGCCATAACCGCGTCCATATTTTGCGCGGTCTGGTCTGCAATCGCAATCCCGCTGTCTACCGCGGCAATCGCTGTCTCAATCAGCTTGGTCGTCTCACCTGCCGCGCGTGCCGACTCTTCTGCCAGGCTTTTTACCTGATCTGCCACGACCGCAAAGCCCTTGCCCGCTTCTCCGGCTCTTGCCGCCTCAATCGCTGCGTTTAACGACAGCAGGTTCGTCTGTGACGCAATATCTTCGATTGTGCCGATAATCGTGCCGATCTGCTCGGAACACCTGCTGATCTCCCCGATCGCTTTTTTTAGCTCCTGCATCTTGGTATTGCCCTGTGCCAAAGTAGCGCCTGCTCTGGAGGCAATCTCTACGGACTCCTGTGCCTTTTCCACATTTCGCTCCATCGTCTGCGTCATCTCTTCAAACGTTTTTACAAGCTCCGATACCTGCCCTGCCTGGTCTGTGCTTCCCTCAGCCAGATCCTCCGCGGCAAAGGCAAGCTGCTCGGAACCGCTGTCGATCTGTACGGATACTTCCTTAAGCGTTGTGAGCGTCTCGCGCATTTTTCCGATAATCACTGTCAAGGATTCCCTGATCTTAATAAACTCTCCGACATATTCCTGTTGCAGGCTGATATTGTAATCGCCGTTTCCCATCTGCTCAAGCACGTCCGAGATTTCCTGTATCATATGCAACAGGTTATGCTTCATAAACGCAATCGCCGTCACCATACTGCCGACCTCGCTGTCGTCCTCTTTTAAGTCCAGCGGTTCGCTGAAATCTCCGTCAGCAAGCGCTGCCATCTGGTCAGACACCTTTTTGATCGGCTCTAGCAGCTCGGATGTCGCAAACCGGATAATCTTAACAATGTGCCATACGATCAGTGCAAATGAAATCATCAAAAGCACTGCCAGCAAAATCTGCATCGCTTTTAATATTTTCTGCTGCCCGCTCTTGCGGTCATTGATCTTTTGGATCGTCTCATCCGTCTGCGCATTAATTCTGTCCACGGCGTCTCCATATTCGGAGGTGAACACGCTTGCCTGCGCACCGGCAAGATCCCCCTTTCCGGCTGCTTCCAGCGCCTGCTCCTCAAGCGGCACCAAATGCTCGGACAAGGACGCGATCTCATCTAAGCTTGCCCATTCCTGGCTGGTAAGCCCGCACTTTTTAAGCGCTTCCCTCGCTTTTTCACGGTGCTGGTCTTCGTTCAGCTCTTTCCAGTAAGCATCGCAGTACTTCTGATCTCCCGTTACCGCATACGAACGTACGTCATACGTCAGCGTCTTGGAGCCGACGCGGTACTGGTCAAGCGCAAGCGCCGCGTTTAACTGCACGGTCTGCATATTAGACAGCACAAGGTTAAAGACCGCTGAGCCAAGCAATAAGACAATGCCTGCTCCCACGACCATAAACGCATGTCTGACCAGCTCGCGAAGCTGTGCTTCCTGACTGTTTTTTCTCAGTTTATCGTGTTTTATCCTTTTCATTCCCTTTTCTCCTCACCTTGTAGACTCAACAACGAAATACTAAATCTATTATACTCAACCAGAAGTGACGGGTCAAGGCTGGTATGAAAATATTCAAAAGATAATTACATCGGAAATACAACCGTCACGCACATCTGCTGGTCGTGCACCTGTGCAAAAACATCTCCTCCCATCCGGTGCATAAGCTGGCGGCAGATCGAAAGCCCCAGCCCGCTCCCCGCGCTGCTGCCTGCATTTGACCCTCTCCAAAAGCTGTCAAATATATACATAAGCTCTGCCTGCGGCAGCGTATTGCCGCTGTTTGCCACCGTAATGAGCATACAGTCCTCTTCCTGTGCAAACCGAAGCGCTATGCTGCCGCCGTCCCCGTATTTGACCGCGTTTTCCATAAGGTTTTGCAGCACCTCCACACTGCGGTCAAAATCTCCCCGCAGCAGGCGGTCTGTGTATGCTTCCACCTGAAACCGTGTGTGCAAAAGCCTTAGCTTCTCTTCATAGTAGGCAGATGTCTTTTTCACAAGCGCCGACAAATAAAACTGCCCGTTTGTCACTTCCATGCCTGAAAAATCCCCGCAGCAGGATTTTGCCATCTGCGAGACAAACTCCCCGATCTCATCCGCTTTTGCGTCTATGCTTGCCGCAATCCCGTCAAGCTGCGCGGTATCCGCGTACATATGCCTAAGGATCACTTTTGCATACAGCTTGATCGCGGACAGCGGCGTTTTAATATCGTGCGATACGGACAGCACAAGCGTTTTCTGCGCGCGCAAAAGCTCCATTTCCCGCTTCTTTAGCTCCTCCATATATTCCCGCAGCAGATCCACACCCCAGATAAACCTGCCGAAATAGCGGTTTTTTTGCTCCGGCAGCGGTGCGGCAAGCCTGCCTTTGGACAGCTCATACGGAATCTCTCTGAGCTTTTCAAACGGCTTTAAAATATTATGCCATATATAAATAAGTAGGAATCCATTTAACAGCTCCATCGCGGCAAGCCCCAGGTTACTATACACCATACTGCGTTTCTCATACGCCCCTGTGTACGTATGATAATCAAACCGGTAGAGCGTCCCGCCAATGCTTTTGACCAGATAGTCACTGTCCGTTTCTTCGAAAAATGCCTGCAAAGCCTCCTCGTCCCCTCCTGCCTTTGCACCCCGTGTGACCCGATACACATACTGGCAGCCGGACAGATCGATCTGCTTATCGCCTCCTTTTCGGATCTGATTTGCAAGCCTTGCCGCTTCCACGCGGTACATCCGCCCATCTGCCTGGCTTCCCCCAGCCTGTATACTGATATTTGTCCCGATAAAAATTGCCGCGGCAATCAAACAGACCACTGCGGCTAACCGATAAAAACTTTTCATAAAAATTGATATCCCACGCCCCATACGGTAACGATCCGCTTTGGATGCTTTGGATCCTCCTCGATCTTCTGGCGCAGCCACTTGACATGTACGGTCAGCGTCTGCGGCTCTGAAACGCTCAAAAGCCCCCAGACCTGCTCAAACAGGTATTCTTTGCGCAGCACCTTTCCTTTTTGTTCCATAAAAAGCTGCAACAGGTCAAATTCCTTTGCCGTAAGCTCTAACAGGATGCTGCCTTTATACACCGTGCGCCTGATTTTATCCAGCCTTAAGTCCCCGTCAACGATCTCATCCTGCGCATACCTGCGCCGGAAAATATTGCTGATCTTCGCGAGCAGGATATCAATGTCATAAGGCTTTTCAATATAGTCGTCCGCACCGAGCACAATCCCGCTTAGCTGGTCTTGCTTCTGGTTTTTGGCGCTGACCATCAAAATCGGCGTATCGGACGCGTCGCGGATCCTTTTACAGACCGCAAGCCCGTCCATGCCAGGCAGCATCACGTCCAGGATCACCAGCCTGGGCGCACACTGCTCATACAGGCAAAGCGCCTCTTCTCCGCTTTTTGCAATACATGCCGTATAATGCTCTGCATGAAGGAAGCTGCACAGTAACTGTGCAAGCTCCTCATTGTCTTCTACAATTAAAATATCTACCATCCCATCTCCATTAACCAGTGGTTTAACGTCCGCTCCCGCTCGCGCAGCCCAGATTGTCCCGCATACTTTCCAAGCGCATATTCTCCCTGAATATTGCCGTCTACAATATACAGCACCCTGGAGCATTTTGCCGCCACCCGCACGTCATGGGTGACAAGCATAATCGTCGTACCGTCGGCGTTAATCCCCAAGAGCTCCTCCATCACTTCTTCGGAAGCGCCGCGATTTAACGCCCCGGTCGGCTCATCCGCAAAGATCATCTTTGGGTGGTTCATCATGCTTCTGCAAATGCAGGCACGCTGGAGCTGCCCGCCGGACACCTCGTTGATATCGTGGTCAGCAATCTCGATAATGCCCAGCCTGCGCATTAATTCCTGCCCGTAGCGCACATGCTCTTTTCTGCCTGCCGGATTTTTTTTGGACTGGCAGGCAGGGAGGATAATGTTGTCTAACACCGTTAAGTTTTTTAACAAATACATCTGCTGGAAAATAAAGCCCATTTCGTCCAGCCGCAGCCTGGCAAGCTCCTTTGCCGACAGCCCCGCAAGCTCCCTGCCGCAAAAGCGCACCTCGCCCGCCGTAATCGTATCCATGCCGGATACGGTATACAAAAGCGTAGATTTCCCGGAACCGGAAGGGCCCATCACCGCTGTCATCTCTCCTTCCTGAATCGTCAGGCTGACATTGCGCAGTACGTGGTTTTGCTGCTTGTTTATAATATATGTCTTACATAAATTTTTCACTTCTAATAATGGTTTTAAAGGTTCCATGCGATCCTCCTTTTATTTTAACTATTTTCCTATATTATTGCAACACTTCGTTTTATTCTACATTTGAAGCATCGGCTGTCGGAATCGTTTTAACCTGCATAGCCGCAAGCAGTCCCGAAGCAACGGTTACCAAAAATACGAGCGCCGGATACAACACGTAGATTTCTAAGACGTTTACTTCAAACGCAATGCGCTGCGCACCCATCATTTGAAACACCGGGCCGATCGCAAGCTCAGAAACCGGCGTCGCCAAAAGCGCCGAGGCAATCACCGCTAAAAACAGCACGACCCCAATACGCATAGCCTGCCAGAGCGCAAGCGAGAAATCCGCAAATCCAATCGCCTTTAGCATGGCAATTTCTCCTCGCTCCTTTGTCAGAAAGCTCTTTACCATCAGCACCGTCACCAGCATATTAATGCATAATACCACAATTAAAATCAGATATTTCATCCCTTCGAGCTGTGTGCTGATATCCCCGATCATCTCACTGACATAGCCGCCTGCCGTATACACTTTAAAATCTGGAAACCATGCGGCAAGCTGTTCCATTCTGCGTTCCAGCTCGCTGTCGTCAGGCGCATCCTGATACATGATCTGTATGCCAAAGCTGCCAAATACATAACTGTAATCCAGCTCTTCCTTTTCATAAAAGCGAATGCCCTCGCCCATATTGTTCATTGTCTGGAAAATCGCCGTCACCAGATAATTGCTTTTGGTATCCCCGTTTTGAATCGATACCGTATCCCCGATCTGTGCGCCCAGCCGGTCTGCGATCAGGTGTGAAATCCCGACCTCTCCATAATCCTGCGGCGCGCTCCCCTTTAAATATGCATACTGGTCAGCCGTAATATCACCGACTCCCTGAAAGGCAAGCGAAGATTCCTGCTTCCCTTTGTAAGTAATGCCCATGCGAAACAGCATCTCCTGGTACACTTTGGCACGAATCCCATGCGCGGAAAGCTTTTCTTTGATCCTATCCAACTGGTCATTGACCTTCTTTTTGTTATTTTCATCTGTGTGAAACAACATTTCCTTGCTGATTACATGGTCACACTGCGCCATGCTAAACCAGGTAATTAACCGGTCTGACTGCAACGTATTGATCGTATTCACTGGGCCGACAACCAGCAGGATCCCGATCGTAAAAATCAAAATAAGCGTCGCATACCGTCTGAATCCGCTGAAAATATCATTTAACGCCAAATACATGACTGCCGGCAGACGCGACCGGTGCAGCGCCAGGATGCTCTTGCGCGCATACCGCTCCCCGCTTTCCCCGTTGCGGATCGCATCCATCGGCGAGATCCGCTTGATCCTGCGCGTGCACGAATAGCTGAACGACACGACGACCGCAACGACTGCTGCCGCGCACACAACGTTCCATACAATATTTCCATCTGTTTCCATCATCATATTCTGCGACAGGCTGCCAAGCATTAATCTGCCAAACGGAATGCTGAGTGCCAACCCGGCCATGCCTCCTGCAAAGGCGACCGCAAAATATTTAACGATATAAAGCCCGCGTATTTTCCGGTTCGTAATGCCGATCGCCTTCATCACGCCGATCTCGCGAAACTCCTCGCTCATTGTAAAATGAATCGTAAACCGCAAAATCACCATCGAAATCAGTATCAGGCATACGCTGACAACGAGCATTACGCCCGCAATTACCATATCGACGACATATAGTAAGCGCATCTCATCACGCCCGACCTGCATCAGCACCGAAAGCCCCAGCCGGTTAAATTTTTCCAAAAAATCCTGATCCTGCGTATACACAGACGTCAGATAAAGGTGAACGGCTCTATCCGTATTAAACTCATCATAATCGCTGTCACTGACAAAAATCCGCGTCATGCCTGCCATCTCAGAAGCAAACATCGCATCCTTGACACTGTCTGCCATCGTAAACTGCTTCGTCCTGCCGTTTTCACTGATTTTTATACCGCTCCCTGCCTGTATCCCTTCCGATTCAGACACTTTTACCGCCAAACATGCCTCTGCGTCCCGCACCGAAACGACCTCTTTGTCCTCGCTGTCAAACACCTTGATCGTGTCGCCAATCCGCGACAGCACAACCGTATTATTATAATCGATTTTCTGCCATCCCTGCTCCCCTGCTCCGTCACCTGAATCTGCGGCTTCTTTTTCGATACTTTTCGGGTCTACCTGAATCACCTCCTGTCTAAGATACGTATAATCCTCCCGCTCTGCCATCTGTGCAAACTGTTCTGCCTGCTGTTTGTCTGCAAATGTAATGAGATAATCAGGGACATTCGCCTTTTCAAAAAAAGTGTCCAGCGCCGTCATAACAGACACCATATTGTTGACACTACCCGCGATAAATGTCGCGGCAAGAATAATAAAGAGAAACAAGATCAGGTTCATCGTCCTTTTCCTCTTTAGATCCTTTTTTAAAATCTGTAGATACATGTTCACTGCTCCTTTCTTTGCTGCGTAATGTTTACTTTTATAGGAGAGTATAATAGATAGATTGTTAAATAATCCTTAAATGGGGGAATTTTTTTAGAATTATCTTATGCGTACTGATAAATGCATCTATTGAAGGGAATCACTCACGAATTATAGTAAAATAGGCTATAATATAGATGGGAAAATTGAACTGAAAGCTTTGAATATTTAGTACTTCGGTATATGTCATAAAAGATACTTCTGATTAAACTGATACCGCTACTTCGACAACCTTGCGAAATGCAGCGGTATATTTTATCTGGCAGCTAAAGGTGCCGCTTGGCTACGCCCCTAGTTGTTTTGCAGAATACCAAGCAATTCTAACCATTCTTCCAAAGCCGCCGCCAGAGTGTACCCATCCTCTCTCCCGGCTGTTCTTCGCAAGTGCTGCCAAACGAGCCCGATATGGTTTGTTCGCTGTACTAGAATCTGTTCTATCATACATAGGGTTGATTTTGTTCATGGTAGACAAACCGAACCATATTGCGCTTGTTTTGAAGCATTTACGAAAAGCAGCCAGGAGAGAGGATGTGCCTCCCCTGGCGGCGGCTTTGGAAGAATGGTTAGAAGCCCTTAGTATTCTGCGGGGCAACCAGGGGCGCAGCCAAGCGGCACCTTTAGCTGCCAGCAGGCAGCGAACTAGGTGCCGCGACCGTGCGCAGCCACAACGTAACAGCAGGATACTTAGGGATTCTTAACATTCTGGAACGGACGCAGCCAGGGGAGGCACATCCTCTCTCCTGGCGTCCCTTCTTGTAAAAATTTACCAAAATAACTCAAACTTGTCCGCTCTTAGCCAACTTTCCTGGCAACCAGCACAAGCCTTCCATTTTCCTGTGAATATTCGCAGGTAGACAGCATCAGAATCTGGTCTCCATACTGCAAAGAGCTGCCCGCATCAAACAACCGGTTTTCCTTTACAAAGTCCTGACATGCCTGAAAGGACTGCTGATCGTCATATTCAAAAAACTGATAATACCGAAATCCCGGTTCCTCTTCCTGCAAAATCCTTGTCTTTACAACAGCAACCGCTTCGTAAATACCTGTTTCATAAATCGTATCGAAATGGATCTTTTTATGCGCCTGAAAATAATCTGCATTTTTATACAAATCCAGCGTGCCGAACATATGCCCGTTTTTCATATTATGCCCGTAAATGACAGTGTTGTGATCCTGAGGCAGAAGACTGTTTTTTGCATCTACAAACAGTGCTCCTTCCACCGAAGCTGACCCTTTAAAATCATGGGAAAGGTAAAAATCACTTTCTTTTTGCGGCTGCATAACCGGAGCATCGATCTGCGTCTTTGGAATGGACAGCCATCCGAATAAGTCCGGGTATTCTTTCGACATCTGCTCGTACTGCGGCAGCTTTTTTTGTCTGCCTGCGGCATTTTCGCTCTTTCCCTGGCGGATGTTTTCTGCCGCGGTAGTTTTGGTTGCAGAAGCCTCGTTTTTGATCCGGCTGGCTTTTCCTGCCGCTGTATCTGGCTGTGCCTGCCTGAGGGCTGTTGTATCTTGCCGGGCTTCTGGGCTGTCTGCCAGATACATGTCTGCTTCTTTGGAGGCGAACACTTTCATCTGCTGTAATTCCCATTGATTTTGGTTTCTTTCGATTTGACCATACATCCAGATCCCCATAAAGCAAGCGGACAGACAGGCAAACAGCAACGCGGGCGATCGCTTTTTGCCTGACGGCTGCTTGGGTTCATTCATCAGCCAGTCCGCTATTTGTTCCAGCTCCTGGCTGCTGTCAATACCCAGTTTCACCTTTAAAGACTGCACAAACGCCCTGCCAAGCTCTGTCTGAAACGCCCTATCTGGCTGTGCTTCCAGCCTGCGCAGCGCGGCAAGCCATGCCTGCTCTTTCGCGCGACGCTGCTTTTGTATCAGATTTAGCAGATTGTCCGCATCCCGCATCAGTTGCGTCCATACCTTTGCCGATGTCTCTTCCTCCAGCGCTATTTGCTGCAAAACCTTAAGAAACGCGCAGCCGATCTGTCCAGGAAGCAGCTCCTTGCTGTTTTTTTGCAGCTTTTTGTAAAAAGTGTAAAGCTGTGCGTGATTCATACGCCAAACGCGGGTTATAATTTTTTTAATGTTGCGTAGAGCTTTTTCTTCTGCTGTCCATATGAGCATCGTTTTCATCTTCTTTCTTGTATGCCCCTCTGACCTGACTGTATATTCAGATCAACGATTCGATCTCTCCATTATAATACTGCATAATACGTTTTGCATCGGTCAGGTTTACTTTCCCATCACTGTTTGTGTCAGCATTTTTCACCTGCTGCGTATCAAGGTCTATAGCGCCGTTATAATACTGCATGACCAGCTTTGCGTCGGTCAGGTTCACTTTCCCATCCTGGTTCACATCTCCGATAAACGCAGCCTCTGCCTCTGCGATTGTGATTTTTGCCGGAACATGGTTCTCGATTTTTGTTTCTGTCCCGCTCTTTGTCTTCCACTGCATATCCGTTATGCAAAGCGTCGTTTTCCCGATGGACGCATCTGCTGCGGTATGGAGCCTGATCTGCAACAGCAGCCCGCTGTCTTTTACGTGAACCTCCGATGCATACTGTACTTTAAAAATACCGGATGCACGGTCAAACGAACAATCCTGCATGCCCTGCGTTTCAGCAGGAAACAGATCTGCTGTTTCCACGGTAAACAGGCTTGTATCGTATTCCAGTGTCCCGCTGATGGAAAGGAAATCGATTTCCTGCGATGCGGCGCTTACGCCTTTTAAGTTGACGGACATCGTAACCAGATCGCCCTGCCTGCATTCAGAAGCATCTAAAATATTTTCAATCTCCCATGCTGTATCTGCATAGGCACGGACGGAAAACCCATTGATAACTGTGCACAGGCTAAGTATAAACGCGGCAAGCTTTACTGATTTTTTCATGGCTCCTCCTTATTGTTGCGATGCCTGACCGTAAATACAAGCGCCAGTATCCCGCATATGGATGCGGCAATTAAAAAAATATCTGCCCCGATTCCGGCACCCGTCTTGTAGTTTCGATCCAGGCTGGATGTATTTGCCGCCTTTGCGGCAACCGTCTGCGTTTTCGTCTGCTGCTGGTAGGTTTGTGCAGAGGCTGAAAGCTCACCCGACGAATGATTCTCCTGCACGGTCGGCGGCTGCTTTTCCGCTCCGCTTTCTTCGTCCACAATATTGATCCTTGATGCTTCCTGCGGGTCATCCAGGTCTACAAAATCATCTTCCCCACTGTCAGGTTTTTGCTCTGCCGCCTGTTCTGGTACGGCTGTTGTCTGCGGTGCAGACACTGTGCCTGCAACCTGGCAGTCTGATACCGCAGCCAAGTCCGCATCTGCCATATCGCGCAAGGACAGCGTGACCGGAATAGAGTCGGTATCCTTCACTGCTTGAAAGCGTACGGTTACAACCGTACCGTCTGCCGCGTAGCTGTCGTCGCAGACGACGGACAGGTTGACTTCACTGCCTGTATCGGATGCCATTTGCATATCGCTGCCGGAAAAGCTGCCGTTCCATGTACTGCTGTCATATTTTAACACACTGCTGTCGTAGGAAAGCGCCGCGCCAAGCGTACTGATGGACGGATTGTTTCCAAGCTCCACGTCAATATTGACATAGTCTCCTTTGGATGCGCTGCCGGTATCCGCAGAGGCGGACAGTGACGGGGATGCCGCATGGACAATCTGTGTTTGGGTCGCGCATGTAAACAGCAGGGCGCAGCATAATCCTGCGAATCTAATGTTTTTTCTGTTCATAGGTTTCTCCCTTCTGAAATTAGAATTACTTTAGCCAAGCAGCTCTTCCGCTGGAATGTCCATAAATGCGTCCGGCGGATAAATCTGACCTTTCACAGAATAGCCATAATACAATGTTTTCTTTTTCGTACTGAGATAAAAAATCATGCCGCCTGGTGTGCCGTCAATATAATATTTTTTACCATCCACCTCTACTTCCACATTGTAGTGCTGCTCCATAAATATTACCTCTGCCGGATAACGCGACATATCATCCTTAGCTGCAAACCTGACCTTTGCTTGATATCCCATCGCTTTGCACATTTCCGCCACAAGCCTACCGCCTGACACACAGTTGCCGACACCTGTCGTAATCACGTCTTCCGGCTCGGATGTATTTCCATAGCTGTTGTTATTCGAAACGACATACGCAGATGCAAGAATCAATTTTGCTTTAAAGTCCATATCCTCTGTAATATTTTGCTTTACCCACTGTTTACACCATGTGTTCAGAAACTTCTTACCTGATTTTACCGTAATCTTATGTTTTATCGTAATATTTTCTGCTTTTGCTGTTATTATTGCCTTACCGTCCTTTAACGGCATTAATTCACATTCCTGATTATTTTTTGACAAAATCCTGAGTACGCTTTTATCACTGCATGACCATGTTACCTTGCCCTGTGCATGAACCGCCTGTACCCAAAATTTATACCCTTTGCAGACCACCCCCTGATAGCTTTCTTTTTGTGCCGCCTGTACCGTATCCGCAGAACAAAATCCCGCAGGTATGCCGAAGGCGATCATCACTGCCAAAGCGAATATTGTTATTGTTTTGTATAATGAACCTCGTATTATTACATCCTTTTTCATCTGCAATCTCCTCTCCGTGCTGTCAATATCTGACTTATTTTTTGATTTATTTTCCGCTCTGATGCTCTTGTGCGCCTTTATAAAAACACCCCTACAGCCGTATAATTATCCATCCCTTTTCCACTTCCCTGCTTTACGACAGCTTTTTCCATCAGCGCAAGCCATTCCTGCGTACTGCAAGCCTTCTTTAGCAGATGCTGCATCGTCTTTTCCTGTATCCATTCCCAAAATCCATCCGTACAGAGCAAAAACGATTCTCCGCCCATCCGCCGCATCGGTGCCGCGATTTCATACTGCGGCTCGTCCCATTCGATGCCCATCACCCGCAGCAGGCGGTTGCGGTCTGCATGTCCGCGGATTTTCTTTTCTTTTAATTTTCCGGCAAGCACCAGCATCTGCGGGACGCTGTGGTCTATGGTACGCAGCTTTAGCTTTTTGTCCTGAAAATAATAGATTCTGGAATCTCCAATATGCCCCCACTGGATGCGGTTTTCATCTGCCAAAAGAACCGTCAGCGTCGTCTTCATCTCCGCCATGCGCCTTTGTTTTTTCTGCTTATCCAACAACAGGCGCTGGCTTTTTTCAAAACAGTTTGCAAGATATGCTTCGGATACGGCTCCGTATCTGGAAAAATCCTGCAAAATTGTTTCCGTCACAAGGCGGGATGCCTCGTCTCCGCCGCCGTGCCCGCCAAGGCCGTCGGCAAGGACAAAGCAGTATGCCTGCCCGTGCCTTTCGATCCCGGCAGAATCCTCGTTATACTCCCGTTCTCCTTGATTTGATAAAATGTCAAATGAAAGCATGGCTTCCTCCTAACCTTTCCCTTGCACGTCCTTTTGTTTCTTTTCTCATACCTTTATGCTCTTGACCGCACTGTAATTGCCAAAAATCTGATTCCCGGCAGAATCCAGACAATACGCCCGTACCCTGACATAATATTTTTTCCCGGCTTTCAGCCCTGTGATCGTTTTGGATTTTACAGACGCCCCGATTTCTTTTGTCTTTGCCGATGTAAATTTTTTACTGCCGGAATACGAAACCTGATAGCCTGCCGCACCCTTTGCCTTTTGAAAGCTTGCCTGCAACTGTCCTTTTTTCCTGGATTTCAGCGTCAGCGCCAAGACCTTTGCCGGAGCCTTTGCCTTTGTCCACTGTGCGTACAAGGTCGCCGCCTCTGTCAACGGCTCATCCCCCGATATGCGTGTGCCGCCTTCCTGCCTCGTATACCAGCCGTCAAACATATAATCCTTACGCTGCACCTTTGGCATAATGCCCGGATAATCGTCAGCTAAAAGCGTCATTGTCCTGCGGCTTAGGTTTGTCCCGCCGTTAGTGTCAAACTGCAAGACATAATGCAGGTTTACAACAACTAGGGATTGGTCTGTACCGTTGCTGCCGTTCCCGGAACTGTTTGCGCTACCGCTGTTCCCGGAGCTATTGCCAGATCCACTTGCACCGTTCCCATTGCTGTTTGCGCTGCCGTTGTTCCCGGAACTACCGTTATTCCCATTACTGCCATTGTTAGAAGCACTGCCATTCCCATTACTGCCATTGTTAGAACCGCTGCCATTCCCGGAACTGCCGTCGCCGGAACCGCTGCCGTTTCCGCGTTCTGCAACATCAATGACGCAAAACTGTTTTAGAAAACTGCCGTCTTTTGTCGATACCGTAACCGTGGCACGCCCGCTGCCTACTGCTGTTACCAGCCCGTTTTTATCCACTTTCACAACCGACTCGTTGTCTGTCGCCCAGCGCAGGTTCGGGTTGCTTGCATCCAGCGGGTAATGGCTTGCGCTGAGCTGTATCGTATGGTCTGATTCGAGGGACGTGTTTTTCTGGCTTAGGGAAAGTCCCTGTACTTTTTTAAACAGCGCCTGGTAGGAATCCTCATCCGCGCGGTAAACCTCACCGCCCGTACCGTCCTTTTCCACTGTGCGCAGCGCATACAGGCCGCGGTCGATATTTAACGGGCGGAACACATAGCCCTCATAGAGCATGTCATTTTTCAGTTGCAGCTCCAAAAACTGCACGTTGCGCCGCACTTCTTCGTTGGCAATTTCTTCAACTTCATACTTCATCGTTCCGGTGCCGGTACCATGCAGGTTCAAATAGTAGTCATCGCCTGCAAGGTAAACCGTCTTTGTCTCCCCGTCCACATCCAGCCGTACCTGCTGGCTGCCGCCGGACGGCTTGTTATTTACGATCGAGCCTGCTTCTTTGCCGTCCATGCCGTATACATGCACGTCGACCGGGCAGGAGATTTTTACGATTTTGCTGTATGCAAAAAGCGGCTTTGCATAAATCGTAAACGTACCGTCCGAAAAGGAACCGTTTTTATTCCCGACAATTTCTGCTACTGTTTTATCGATTAAAATGCCGGCTGTTACTTCATTTTCCAACTGCTGCCACTGGTAGACGCCGTGCAGGGAATCTTCGGACGCCTTTTTCACGCTCTCGACAAAAGCGCCCATATCCGTATAGTAGTTTCTTACGATCTGCCCGCTGGCTGGCAGATCCGACGGGATACCGTTTTTTTCCAGTATTTCGTAATGCATCACACCGTATCCCGGATACAGGCTGCCGCTGCTGTCCGGTTTTGAAAGCCCCATTGTAATTTCAAACGTTTTTTTCCCATAGGCTGTATCGACGGAAATATGGGTAATTGCCTGCTCCATACCGGATGCAAAATCCCCGTCCGGGTCGATGCCTGCTTTTTTCATCACCAGCTCTTTGACTTCACTGCTGCCTTCATACTGATAGGCGTAGTTGACTTGTGCAAGCCACGTGTAAAGGTAATCTTCGAAAATGCCGATTTGTTCTTCGGTCAGGAAATGCCGAAACTCTTCAAGCTGGAAGGAGCCGTTTGCCTTTAAGCGATCCAGTTCTTCTTTTGGGTCTTTGACTTCCGGCTGGGTTGGTTCTTCTGGGAGGATGATTGGACCGTTTTTAAAATGAACGGTTGCGTTTAGGTAATCTAACAGAAGCTTCTTGCTGACACTGGCACTTCCTTCTGAATAACCTGGCACTTCAATTTGTTCCCACTGTTCTTTTGTTCCTCCATAATAGACATCCTTCAGGCTGTATGGTACGACTAATCCATAAGCAAAAAAGTTTCTATGTATTTGAACCGTGCTGACTGGAATGGTTAACGATTTCATATCCTGGCAATAATTAAATACCCCTATATCGATCGTAGTTACTCCTTCTGGAACCACAAACTCCTCCAAAGACTTGCACCCCTGGAAGGTATAACCTTTGATTTGCGTCACTCCAATCGGAATGTCAATTCTTTTGATGTTACTGCTGTATGCAAAAGCATGATTTCCGATCGTGATTACGCCGTCTGGCACTGTCACCTCTGTTAGTTTGCCGCATTTATGAAATGCATAGTCTCTGATAGAAACAACACCAGACGGTATCGTATATTCTCCGCTTTTTCCCTCAGGAAAACGAATAAGCTCTGTCTTTGCTTTATTAAATAAGACGCCATCTATGGAGGAATAGTTTTCACTGGCAGCATCTGCATCCAGTACTGTTAGATTTGTGCATTCGTAAAAAGCATCTTTTTCCAGATCTGTAAGGCAGGCTGGTATTTTCACTTGTGTTAGATTTTCAATCTTGTTGAATGCCTTTTCTGTTATTTTAATTACATTTTTTCCATCTATTTGAGCTGGAATTGTCACTGCTGTATCAGAACCTGTGTATTTTGTGATTTCGATTGCATTACTGTCTAAAATATTATATTCATAGTCTTTTGCTGTTTCGTCTGGCTCTTTGAAATGGATCGTGATCCGTTCCTCTTCGAGTCCGCTGCCTGCGTCAATCGTTATCCCATTCCACTGCTCTTTTGTGCCGTCATAGTAGACATCTGTTAAATTGCTGCATGTTTTAAAAGCATTTTTTCCAATTTCCATCACACAAACTGGTATTTCTACTTGTTTTAAACCCGTACATGACGCAAAAACCCCACATCCTATTTCTGTCAAACTGTTCGGAATAACCATTTGCGTGATAGCCCTACAATTAAAAAAAGCAGAATCCCCTATTTCCGTTACCGTATCTGGAATAACAATCTGTTCCGCTCTTTCACAGTCGTAAAAACATCCCTCCCCTATACTTGTCACTCCTTCTGGAATACGAATTTCTGTAAGATTTACACAATTTCCGAACGCATAATCTCCTAGCTCTTTCAAGCTGTCAGAAAAACGGATTTCATATAGCCCTGTACAGGTAGTAAACGCATAATCTCCTATATGCGTTACACTATCAAGATTGATTTTGTTCAGATCCTGACAAGTAGCAAATACATAATTGCCTATATTTGTCACACTCGCAGGAAGATGCACTTCTTCTATCCGTTCCTTGTTATTAAAGGCTCCTTCTCCAATACTGGTCACGCGTTTTTCATTTATCTGTGCTGGTACTTCCACTACTGCTTCTGAACCATTGTATTTCGTAATTTCGATTGTTCCATCATCCAGCATCATATATTCAAAATCTTCATTTGAACCATTGATTTCCGTTCCATCATTTAAGTGTATGATTGCTTCGGAAAGATATTTATTTTCACTGCCTGTCCATCCTCCGGTGGAATCTGTTCCCTCTTGACTAATATCTACACTTTCCCATTGCTGCTTTGTCCCTGAATAGTATACATGTTTTAAACTAATACACCCGTAAAATACTCCCTTATCTATATTTTTAATACTTTCTGGCATCCTGATTATTTGAAGATTCTCACAATTTTTAAATGTATATATTTCTAATTTCGCCACTCCTTCTGGAATGGCAATTTCAGTCAATCCTTTGCATCCATTAAACGCATTATTTGTAATTTGGATCACGCTAGAAGGAATCTTCACATTTTCCAGACTTTCACAATACATAAACATGCCAAGGGGAATCACACGAATCCCCTCTGGAAGATTGGCTTCTCTTAATTTTTTACACTCTGCAAATGCATACTCTCCAACACTTGATACACTGTTTGAGATAGCAATTTTCTCCAAACTGTCACAGCCATAAAATGCTTCTCTCCCTATTGTATTTACACTATCTGGTATTATGACCTCTGTCAAATTCTTACAGTAAAAAAAAGCTTCTTGTCCTATATTGGTTACTTGTTTACCGTCAATCTGTGAAGGAATTTCTAATATGGAACCAGCTCCTTTGTATTTTAAAATTTTAATCGTTCCATCACTTAATACTTCATACTCATAATCTCCATAAACTTCCGCTCCGCGAACATTCTCCACTTCTCCATGCCACCCAATCACCCCGATCGCCATACAGATCACCATAGCCACCGCTAAAATCTTTCTGCCCCTCTTCATTCCCTGTTCCTCCATTCACCTATTCCACAACAAAACTCCCGCCATCCGGCATAATCGCCTTATTTCCATCCGCATCACCGCTTCCTGCACTCCCCGGCTGCGGCTGTCCGCTGCTGCCCGCACTACCGCTGTTCCCGGCATTCCCGCCTGACGGCTTGCCGCTGCCATTTCCAGCACCATCTCCTGACGACCCGCTGCTCCCAGTACTGCCGCCCGATGACCCGCTGTTTCCGGCACTGCTACCCGACGACCCGCTGTTTCCAGTATTTCCGGCATTTCCACTTCCCGGCTGCACCGGAGCTTTGCCCAGGCTTACCGTAATGACAACAACACTTCCCTTTGCTACCTTTGATCCTGTTTTGGCGCTTTGTGCTGTTACAAGCCCGGATGCTGCCTTCTCACTGTATTCTGTTTTGATCTCGATATGAAGCCCTGCCTTTTCCAGCTTCGCGACTGCCTGGTCTTTGGTCAGGTAGACAAGCTCTGGCATCTGTACCATTTCCGGCCCTTTGCTGATTACAATGCAAATCGGCTCGTTAGTGCGTACCGCAAGCCCGGCTTTTGGACTTTGGCTCATAATTTTCCCTTTTTTAATGTCTGTGCTGTATTTATTTTTTACCTCGCCGAGTACGTAGGTAAATCCAGCCTGTTCTTTTAGTTTTCCAAGTGTTTTGACTGCTTTTTCTTTTGTTATGCCTGTAAGATCTGGTACTTTTAAAAGTGCGGTTTCTTCATTCAGGCTTCCTAATGAGACCGCTAAGGTGATCTCTGTCTGGACGGCAATGCGCTCCTCGGCGGGGATGCTCTGTGAAATGACCCTGCCTTTTTCTACGACATCGCTGTATTCTTCAATGATACCGTTTTCCAAAAGCAGCAGGTTTTGTCCGGTAATCAGATGCTTTGCCTCTGCCGCTGTCATGCCGGATAAGTCCGGCATCATTACTTCCTCTTTGCCGCCGCTCATAATTACCTGGATCGTTGCCTGTGCGTCTGCAATCGAGCCGTCTGCGGGATTTTGGCTTAATATTTTATTTTTTGCGATGCTTTCACTGTAATTCATTCCGCTAATCATTAGATTCAGATTTTTTTCTTTTAACAGGCTTTGTGCTTCTTCGTAGCTCATGCCTGAGACATTCGGCACATACCGCTGTGTCCCGCTCAGCGCCTGGATCCCGTCGGCGCTTGTAATTTCTTTTTTTGTAAATCCCAGATTTCCGGTGGCAAACAGCCCGATACAGACGCATACGAGCACACAGGCAACCGCCGCAGCGCATTTCATCCAAAGCGGCAGCTTCCAGTTAATTTTGGCGTCTGTTTTTTCGATAATGCGCTCGACCTCTTCTTTGCCGCACAGTGCGCGGTAAAAGCTGTCGGCGTCCTGGATGCGGTATTCTTTGCGTATGTTTAAGCTGTTCATAATCGCGTTTTCTATATTCGGGTCGATCGCAATGCCAAGCTGGGAAGGCGGTTTTACATGGTCTTCGGCAAGGCGCTGGATCGATTCTTCCGGGCGCTTGCCTGTAATCATGCAATAAATCGTGGCGCCAAGCGCATAGATATCTGTCCAAGGACCCTGCTCCCCGCGGCTGCGATACTGCTCTTCCGGCGCAAAGCCTGGCTTTAAAATTACGGAAAGGCTTTTGGACTGCACGGCTGTCGCATATCTGGCGGCGCCAAAATCCAGGATCTTCACCCTGCCTGCTTTTGTAATAAAAATATTATCTGGAGCGATATCGCGGTGAATGATCGATTCTTTATGAACCGCAGAGAGTCCCCGCAGTACGGACAGTGCAATGGCACGTGCCTGTTCGACCGAGATACGTTTTCTTTTGCGCAGCACTTCCTTTACGGTTGCACCGTCCAAGTATTCCATAACAATATAGCCGCTGCCGTTTTCTTCAAAGCAGTCATAAATATCGACGGTTTCCGCAACTGCGTTAAACTTCGCCAGACGCCTTGCTTCAAATAAAAAGCTTTGAAGCCCTGCCTGAAACTGCTCTGCTGCTTCGCCGGAAAATACGGTTACCCGCCTAGAACCATAGCTTCTCGTTGCAAAATCACTTGGAAGATATTCCTTAACCGCTACCTTACGCTGCAAAATCTCATCCCATCCGATATACGTAACGCCGAATCCGCCATAGCCAAGCACCCTGCCGATCAGATATTTTTCTTTTAAAACGGTATGCGGAAGCAGGTAATATGCCTCTTTTACGTCTGTATTTTTCTGGTATCCGCAGTGCCTGCATATCCGTTCCTGCTCTTCCATTGGCGCCATGCAGCCCATACATCTTGTCATATACGCTCCTCCTGAAATGCTAAGGCAGGCTTATGGTTCCTGCCTTCTTTTGTCCCTGTGCCTTTTTAGCAGCTCTTCCCAACTGAAATGCTCTCCGCAGCATGGAAAAAACATAAGGCTTGTATTTCCAAGCGTCAAGATATCGTGCTGCTTGATCCAGACCGGGCGCAGGACGTCCTCTTTGTTGACGAAAAACCGCTTTGCGGCCGATCCCGGCTCTGCGACAAACCTGCGGTACTTAGGCACATAATATACGGCAGCGTGTTTTTCCAGTGCAATCGTTTCATCTCCTTGCAGCATCACATCCATATGTGCCGACCTGCCGATATAGTTTTTGCCAAGCTGCAAAGTAAAGCTGCTGCCAAAATCTTTCCCCTGGATACAGACAAGCCAGCCTACCACAGGCTTAAAGGTACGTTTGCGGGGCGCGACATGCTCATGCGTACGCGGCAGTGCAACCGTCACATTCTCTTCTTCCGATGTATCTGTGCCTGTATCGCCCTGGTGCATACGTGCACGCGGCAGTGCGACCGTTACAGAATCCTCATCCGCATAATCGGTATCATAGCTGCCAGACGCCCGGCTGCGCGGTACAGCCCCGTTACATTCCGGGCATTTCTGATAGGTCTCGCCGTCATAATAGTGTCCTTTGTTGCATCTTTTTAAAATCATCTTCGCTTCTCCATCGTATAGCGCATGACTACTACAGAAGTATTGTCCTGCTGTTTTCTTCCGCCTACCGCCGCGGTCAGTGCCTGTGCTGCCTGCTGCATGTTCCTGCTGTTTTTTTGTAAGACTGCAAGGATCTCCTCTTCATGCAGGCTGCGGTACAGCCCGTCGCTTGCAAGCAGGATGGTATCGCCGTCCTCCAGCGGATATGCTCTGGGGCTTACGTCCATAACCGAGATGTCTCCAATGCCCAGATAGCTGGTCAGCGCCTCTGCACGATATTCTTGTGCCGCATATTCCTGCGCGGTCATCCTGCCCTGGCGCAGCAGCGTATTCAGCTCCATCCGGTAATTATGCTCGACATTTAAAGACCGTATTTCATGCCCGCGGATAAAGTACAGCTTGCTGTCGCCGACAGAAAGCCAGTACAGCCCGCCCTTATGGATCACCGCAGCCACAATCGTCGTGCCCGCCTGCAGCCGCCTGCCGTCTGTATCCTTTTGCACATATACTTTCCTGTCTGCATTTACGGCTTCCCTACGGAAAAAATCCGGGATATCGAAGCCTTCTGCCTGTGCAAACCATGCGTCGGCAAGGCTTTCGAGTGCAATACGGCTGGCGGTTTCCCCGCCGGCAAGCCCGCCCATGCCGTCGCAGACAATGCCAAGCGCCGTTTCGCCAAGCGCATATCCAAAGATCGCATCCTGCTGCGACTTCCTGCTGCCGATAATGCTTGCTGTCCCGATTTCCACGATATTTCCAGCGGATAAAGACTTACCCGGAAGCTTTTGTGTCACTGCTTTTTCCTCTGCAAGCTGCTGCGTAGTGTTTTCTTTTTTCCTGTCTGTTTTCTTTCGCCCTAACACACAATCCTCACCATTCTGCTTTTTCGTTACGTAATCGTAAGTATATAGCTTTTGCTCCATTGCCCATAATACGTCTTTTTTCCGGCTTTTTTGAACGTGCGCACCCGGATATACAGCTTTTCCTTGCTGACGTCTAAGTATTTCAGCCGCACAAAATTGTCTGTGCCTTCTTTTTCTCCGTTTGTGCTGTTTGTATAGTTTTTATTGTAGGCAATATTGTACTGGCATCCATCTACGGTCTGATCCTTTTTCCACTCCACATAAACGCTTTCCAGCCTGCCCTGGCTGTTTCTTGTACGAACGATCTTTTTCACCTGTACTTGTTTTGGGACAACGGTCAGGGTAATCTTTTTGGTCGTTTTGCCATATTCGTCCGTCGGTGAATCGGAGGCGGTAATCGTAATGGACGCTTTGCCGTAATTTTTTGCTTTCAGCCTGCCGGACGCACTGACAGACAAGATTTTTGGATCGCTGCTTTTATAAGTAATTACAGACGAGGCGCCGTTGCTTTTTGCCTTTAAGGAAAAAGCTTCGCCGTATGCAATCTGCCCGTTTTGGATACTGCCCGTATGATACGTAATCGTCTGGCTTTTTTTCTTTTTGGAAAACCAGACACGGCTGCTTTCCACCGTAGAGCGCCCGTCGCTGACCGCACAGTATACGTACAGCCCGTCTGGAACGTCGTCTGCTTTCAGGTCAATATACAGCGCCTTTCCCTGCCATACCATCGACTTGTAATCGGACTCGCTGAGCGGATGGCCGCTGCCTGTATCCGACGGGGCATAATACCATTGGTAATCGTATTCGTCCGTAAGCCCGCCGCTTGCCTCTACGTCAAACGCTGCCACATTTTGGCTGCGCTGCATACGCGGGGCACTTACCGTCAAAGGCTCTGCGGCTGACTCTCCGCCGCCGGAACCGCTCGATGCGTCGTCCGCACGCTTCCAAGCATCTGCATCCAGGCGGATATGCAGCACCGGGACGACCGCACGGTATTTATTTTCCACAAGCCCGTACATCGTAAAGGCTCCTGTGTTGTTTATAAGCGCCGCATAGCGAAACGGGTTTTCTTCCGCAGATGCCGGGCTTCGCAGCCACCACCAGCAAAACTGCTCCCCGGTTCCGTCCTCTTCGCCCAGTCGTGCCCCCATTGCGCGGGCATAGTCACTTGCCGGGATCTGGCGGCAGGGAGACGGATTTTGCACAGCAGGAAAACCATAATTACGCTCCGCTGCCTCCTCCATTGACAACAGATAGACAAAATCCTGTGTGCTGCTGTCCGCGCCCTGTGCCGCATAAGCGGCATTGTCTACCGTTTGTTGTACGATTGCCGCGCGCTCGCTGTCGGAAAAAGCGGTGCGGTAAAAGGCGCCGTTGAGCCATTTGCGCAAAGAGCTGTCTGCCCAGGTAACTGCTGCGCCCATCTCGTGATAGCTCTTACCATCCAGTCCTGTATCTGCCAGGGCATACAACGTAGTTCCGTCGTTGGCAAGCACACGCCAGCGAATCCGCTCCCATTTAAAATAGCGGTATTTGTCATCCAAACGGACGCGGCGGTATTTCACACCGTCTACCCATGCATCCCCGTAGCTGTCATAGGCTGCATGTGCAATCGCAGGCGTCAGGTCGTCTTTTGTTACCTCGGACTGCGGGTAGCTGCCAAAAAAGATATTTGTATAAATAAGCTGCCTGCCGTCCTCGCTGTACTGCGGGCCCTGCGGCATCTGCCGTATCGTACCCACGCTGTCTGTACCGGCTGCGTGCACTGTAAAAGCGCTGCCCGCACAGGCAAACGAAAACACTGCAAAAAACAGGACAAGCAGACGGCTGCTGGCTGTTGTTCCTATTCGGATTCTTTTCGTTTTTCTTTTTCTCATGTCTGCATCTCTCCTGATTTCGGCTAATCCTGTACAAGAAACGTCTCGTCTGATAAAGAGATCCGGTCTCCGCTCTTTAACCTGACCGGCTGTCCCGGCACGACCTTGACGCCGTTGACACTGGTGCCGTTTAACGAGCTTAGGTCATCTACATACCAGCCGCCGTTGTCCTCATACAGCATCGCGTGCTTCCTGCTGACGGTCTGGTTGTCTACAATGCAAAAATCTGCAAGCGTCTGGCTCTTTCCTATAATAAACTGGTTTTTATTCAGCACAGCCGTCTGCCCGGTCTTTTGCCGCAGCAGCTTTAGCCTTCTGCCTGGCGGCGGTGCTACAGGACGCCTGTACGGGCCATTTCCCTGCCTGCTGTCTTGTGATCCTGCACCCTGCAAATAAGATTGTCCCTGATATGCCCCGCCCTGCATTCGAAACTGTTCCATTTGTCTTTTTTCCCCGGCGTTTTTTACCGCAAGCACAAACATCCAGAAAAACAAAACCGCATCTACCGCCGCGAAAACAACGATCCATACCGTCATCGTCTTGGTCTTTGGCTCCAGCCCGTTTCTGGCGTTTGAAAGCATCTGCACTGCCTGTAACAATTCCGCCGCATGTGGCTCTTCCTGCTTTTTCACCTCTTGCGCGGCGGCAACTGCCTGTTCGAGCACTTCCATCGACGCTTTTTTGTAGCCGCCTTCGGACTGGATCAGCGCACATTCCTGAAGCGCTGCCTCTAGCTGTAGCTGTGCCTCATCGATCGCCCTACTGCCGTAATAAATCGAAAAATTGTCCAGTACCGCGCTGATTTCGTTGATCGGAAGCGCATAGGAAATGCCGGTATCCTCTTCCAGCGACTGCTTGCAGTTTAGCCCGATCACATAGCCGTCCGCATCCAGCAGCGGGCCGCCTGCATACTCTTGCACCATCGGCGCCGAATGCGCAAGGTATGCGCCGTTTTCCATATATGCCTCGGTCTGTGTAACGGCTCCCTGCACCGAGCGCACGTCCATCTGCGAATACGCGATTGTCTCTTCTTTTGTATCCTGCTGCGGAAACCCATAGGCATAGACCATGTCGCCTGCCGCAATGCGGGCACTGTCTCCCAGCTTTAACGATTCCTTCTGGCTGACGACATTTTCTGCTGACAGCACGCAGTAATCCTTTTCTGCACTTTTTACTACAACCTCTGCTTCCGCCGTAACATCCCCTGTGATTACGATCCGTATGGCATTGGTAAGCTGCATATTTTCCGTTTTGATCTTATGTTTTTTGCAAAATTTTTTGATCTGGTTCGGTGTATTGGATACGCTGCTGCTGTTCGTAATCATATAGGTAGCGCTCTCTTTATTTGCAATGAGAAAGCCGCTGCCTGACTTCATCTTCCAGAACTTTCCTTTCGGATCTACGAAACCGCTGTACACCTCAATCATTCCTGCTTCCGCACGAACGGAGCTTTTTACTAAGACTGCCGCCGTCCCCTGATCCTGCGGCACATCCATCTCTGCCGCCTGCGCCTTTGCCGCCATACAAATGCTGAAAAAAACTGCCGCCAGCAAAAGGAGCCGGATACCTGATTTTTTTCTATCTGCCATCTTACGCTTCCCCGTAACTGCCACAATAAGACGCTTTTAAAAGCGCCTTATTGCCGTAGTCTTTTCCTGAATTATGAAATCACATCTTCCTTTAAGGAGTTAATCATATTTTTGTTTGTATTTTCCGCACGCTCATATTCTGCTGCCATCTGGTTTAAGTCGGTAACGTGCTCGTTAATCATTTTTACCATCTTGTTAATATCATCCTGGAGCTTGCCGAATTTTCTTTTGTATGCGTCTGCTGCCTCGCCGCTCCATACGCGGTCGGAAAGCTGGTTTACGATATTAGTCATAGACTGTGTCATTCTCTGGATATGCTGTCCGGTTGACTGAAAATTGCTTGCTGTACTCCGTAATCTGTCTGTTGATACCTTTAATGTCCCTGTCATTTCTTTGTCCTCACTTTCTGATTCTAATTTCGCTTTTTATTTATAAGTTCTTACATGTGCTGTTTCCAGGTTTTTAGCTTCTGCCTGCTCATACGTCTTTGCGATCTCTGTCAGCTTCACGACATAGTTTTCAATTTCTTTGTAAAAATTCTGCATCTGCTGTACGTCCTGGTTAAACGCTTTGTCAAACGCCTGCCTTGCGTCGCCTTCCCACATGCCGTTTAATGCACGCTGCTGGCCGCGAAGATTTTCAATCTGTGTCGTAAGGTTGCGGTTATTCGCGCGCAGCTCCCCTGCCTTCTGGTTTAACTGTGCTGTCGTTACTGTAAATTGGTTTGCCATAATAAATGACCTCCTTATATTTTTTATTTATCTTGAAATGTAGGTACTACATCTAAGATTTTTTGTTAATACTGCCTTGTCTTTGCCAGCTCGCAGCTTCTTTTTTCGGCTTCATATGTATTTTGCGCTGTCTTGCGTATCGTTTGCGCTGTCTGCTTTAATCCTTCGGCTGACTGCCTGATCCTGCTTTCTACGACTGCTCCTTTTTTACAAAACACTGCGGCATGTTCTCCCTTCCAGCTTGCCGCGATTTTTGCAAGGCACGGCTGGAAGCTGTTTACGGATAACATGTGCAGGCTCTGTGCAATCTGCTCTAATTCTTCCGCCTGCTTTTTTGCCTTTTGAAAGTCCATCTCGATCGTCTGCATTGTCTTTGCCATTGCTCTGCCCTCTCTTATACAATCGCATCCTCCGGCAGAGAATTCGAAAGCTCTGCTGCCTGCTGCTCTGCTTCGCTATAGATGCCCGCCATTTGCAGCAGCCTAAACGGATGCTCCTTCATCCTGCGAAACGAAGCGTCTGCCTGCTGCTTCGTCTCCTGAAACAGCCTGCCTGCAACGTCCGCGGCATCGCCTTCCCAGTAATGCTTTGCTGCGCCTGCGGTATCGCATAAGTGCTGAAAGCTTTTCTGCGCATTTGCAATCTGCTGGCTGATCTGCTCTGCTTGCTGGCGAAGCTGGCCAGGAGAGACTTTTATACGGATCTTAGCCATTCTCTTATCCTCCTGCCGGTTATACTTTTATGTCTGCTACAAGGACGGCAAGCTTTCTGCTGCACTGCTCATACTGCTGTAGCGCATTCGTATCGTAATCGCAAAGCTCCTGCATACTGTTTACAGCCTCCTGTACAAGCTCCATGTCTTCCTGGAATGCCTGCTGAAACGCTTCTTTGCCAGCCCCTTCCCACATGGTGTCCAATTCCCTTACACTCTGCCTGATTGCTTCTGCTTCTTTTTGTATTGCATAAACCAAGCGCTGGATCTGCGCGGCGTCTGCTGCAAGCCTTGCCGTATTGATTCTGATTTGGTCTGCCATCGCCTTTTCTCCCTTACTTTAATGTCACAGGAATCGATACGGTGTCTGTCAGGTTCACAGCACGCAGCGTTTCCTCGTATCGCCGCCCGTTCGCCTCCGCCGCCTGTATCACCGCCTCTTCGGTCTTTTCATACAGATATGCGGCATGTTCGAGCACAGCCGCCAGGTCTTTGCACAGGCTTGCCTGCTTCTTTAGCAAACTGCTCTGCGCGCACAGCGTTTTGTAAAGCTGCGGCTGGCTTTTTTGGCTTTCACACAGAGTATCCAGACGGCATATCTGCGATGAAAGCTTCCCGCCGCACTGCGCCAGCTCCTGTGCCAGACGCTTTACCTGCTTTTGTTGTATGAAAACTTCCATTTGCCACCCTCCGACACCCTTTGGTGCGATTTTTGTATCTTTCTTTGTGCGCCCTTGCTGATACTTACTATACCAGTCATTTCGGGTTATGGAGCAAACTTGTATCAGTTAACCTGTTTGTATGTCCAGACAGCATATTTATACAAATATCATCCGGCTCCCGTCATGGATTCCATTTGCGTAAAGGCTCAGATTCTGGTCAAGCAGCGAGCCTGTATCCATCGCGTACAGCACAAAGTCAGTGATCTGCTCCGGCTTTTTTTCTTTTACTTTTTTGGAAATCATCTCGCTGATCTCCTCCATTACCTGTATGGCTGGCACATTTTCATCAAGCATAAAGTCATAGCTGGCATCGACTGCCGGAATATAAATATCCGTTAAAATCATAAGCTGCTTCCCTCCTGTATCATCGTTGTCTTTCTTTTCTGTCCATACAAAAGCTGTGCAAGCCTGGCTGCAAACTCCTCCTGCATCCAGCGAAGGCATGTTTTTACACCGTCTGCCGTCTTTATCTGCACCTGATAGGCACGCAGCCCGTTTCGGCTGATCAAAAGCTGTGAAAATGCCTGTCCGGTCTGGCTGCTGCGGCAGGATAGCAGGCAGCTTTCCCCTGTCTCCAGCCTTTTGCATTCTTCTTTTAACAGGCTTACAAAGCCCTGCGCAGACAGCAGCGCAATGCCAAGCGTACGTTCTTCCCGCTGGCTTTTTTGCGTAATCACGACGTCCGCCGCGGACAGGTAGCAGCAGCGAACCGGAGACTGCAAAACCGCAGACTGTATCGTAACGCATGATTTTCTCTCCAGCATCGCAGAAAATATCTGTGCATAAGGCGCCTGAACCGCCGCACCATCTCCGTCCCAGTCAATTACGCCGCTTTGATAAAGCTCCGCCAAAATACGGTTTGCCTGCGTACGGATACCGCTGTCTGCCTGCGCACCGTCAAACAGCCCGTACCACTGTGTCTGCCCAAGCCCCGCCAGCAGCAGCTTAACCGCATCCTCTTTGAGATAGTAAATATCATAAATGCCCGTTGCTTCGTCCATGCAGGTACTCCTTTACTGCTGATTTATAGCTTCTTGACAGCGGGACGGTCATGCCGTCCTCCAAATAGACGGTATTTTCCGACAGGCGGATTTTATCCAGGTGCTGTCTGTTAAACGCAAAACTTCTGTGGCAGCGTACAAACAGGTCTGGTAGCTGCCCGAGCATATGCTCCATCGAATCGTATTTGCTGTATTCCCTGCTGCGGATTCGGATAAAAATTTTCCGCTCCCGCACTTCGATATAATAGATCTGGCAAAACGGGATCGCCGTCCTGCCTTCGCGGTTTTCAATTACGAGAAAGTCTTTTTCCACCGCGTGCTCCTGCTCCCTGTCCCTTAAGCAGCTTCTTAAAAATGAGCGCAGCACCTGCTGTTTTTGCCGTTCCTCATACGGATAAAGCAGCAGGGAAGCCGCCCGGACAGCAGGTGTTAGATACTCCATCGGAGAAACTGCCTCGTCTGCGACAAGCAGAAGCTGTGCCTTGGCATAAAGCCTGCGGATCTGGTGCAGCAGCGCAATTTCCTCCCTGCCTGTCACGCCGATGCAGGCAAGATCCAGCAAGGCGCCCTCTGCCAGAAATTTTTTTGCCGCATCCAGCGCAGAAAAACAGTACAGCGTCAGCTCTTCTTCAGATAAGTAGGCAAACAGGTCTTTTGTAAGCCTTCCGAAATCCTCCGCTTCCCTGCGCCTTGCGCCATAGATCATCATTGTAACCAATGCCTTCTACCTCCTGGCAAGCGGCACGACGATCTTTGCCGTCTCCGCCTGCGACACCACATCCGGCAGGCAGCCCACGCCCGGCGGCAGCACCTTTGTCTGCTCCATATAAGGCAGGTATTCAAAGCTTAAAATACGGTTGTCCGCCACATTGCCGCCGAAATGGACGCCCGTCTTGTATCCGGTAAACAGGTCATACAGCTCGTCGCCGAATATCTCCTGGTGGTCTTTTACCGAAACCGCACTGAAAAAATAGATACCGTGCATACTTCCTTTTTCAAGTATGTTTTTGAAAAAGCCTTTCATCTCATATTCCGAGCCGTTTACAAGCTGTATGAGCCGCTTTAAGTCCGCGATAAAAATAAAATACGGCGGATACTGCCTCATCGCCTCATAGATCTCGTCCTCTTCCAAATCCTGGCTTTGCAGCAGGTGCTTTTTCTTGTTTCGTTCTTTAAATACCGGCAATAGCCGCGTAAAAAATTCATACAGCCCCTTGTCGTCTTCCACATAGCGGATGCCCGTGCCGGCATAGCTTTGAAAATCATGCGCTTCGCTGTCGATCACGCAGGCATGCGCCTGTTTTTCCATTGCTGCCTGCAAGCATACTTTTAAGAAATTCGTCTTGCCGGAATGTGCCGCGCCGTAAGCGGTGTAGCAGTAAATGCGCCGCAGCGGAATGCCGTATACCTGCGCATTTGCCATATCGTAGCCGACCGGAAGCACGTTTTTGTCCTGGTCAAGCAGCCGCTTTTTGTAATCGTCCAGTATATGAAACGCAGACCATACCGGTTTTTGCGGAATCTGCGGCACCTGCTTTGCCGCTTTGCCCTTCCAGGCACGTTTCATCTCTTCGCACCGCGCGCGTATCCGCTCCATACGCTCATAGTCGTTTTCCGCGGGAAGCGCCAATACCGCCTGAAACTCCAAAACGCGCCCCTCGTAATCGGTCAGCCCTCTGCCTTTGATGCCGCTTTCCGGCAGCACTTCGATTTGATTGGTGTGCAAAATATCGGTGTATTCATATTTTTCCTGTAATTGCAGGCAGTAAGCTGTGGAAATATTTTCACACACTCTCGATGTAACGTCGTTCATGCCAATGCTGCCGCCTGATATCATCAGAAAAATGCCCTGGCTGACGCCTTCCTTGGACAGTGTAATTAACATTTCCTCATACTGCTCGTCTGTCTTTTCCTTAAACGAAGCATAGTTATCGATAAATACAGCAATCGCTGGCATTGTCACGCCGTTTTTCTGCACATACTGGCTGTAGTTTCCGCCGCGCAGCAGCGCCTTTCTCTCCTGCAAGATCTCGCCGATCATATTGAAAAACTTGCTGATTTTATCCAGGTCATTTTCATACATCACGCCGCCGACATGCGGTGCGTCTTCAAACGCAGCCATCATTTTGCTGCTGAAATCCAGCGCGTAGATCGTAATCCACTCTGGCGTAAAACGGTGAACGAGTGCATAGGCGATCGACTGCATCATCGTGCTTTTGCCGCTGACAATGCTTCCAAATACGGCAAGATGCCCTGTTTTTGCAATGTCCAAAAACAACGGCACCTGGCTCTGGTTTGCCGGGTCGTCGATCTTTCCGGCGACGATTTCCAGGCTCCAGGTTCCATTTGGCGCCTGCCACTGCCCGTCCTTGTAACAGTGGTTTTGGTGCTCTGTGAATTCCTGCAAGTAAATCTGTCCTGGCAGTACCGGCATCCATAGCTGCATATGATAATGGTAGCCGCATTCCTGCGCCTGCATCGCCAGATATTCCTTGACTGCGTCTAATTGTGTTTTTTCTTTTTTCTGCGGCAGCTTCACCCTGCCGGAAACAGACTGCGCCATGCACTCTGTCAGCACTGCCGTTCGGTGCGGGCTCCTCGCCTGCACCTTTTTATACAGCAGCAGAAAATCACACAAACGGTCTGTATTGTACCTGCTGACCGGATAGTCCAGCTTTTCATACCACATCGCTTTGTACATCGCATGTACCAGCCTTCCAAGCTGCTGCTTGCTCTGGCACTCCTCCAGCGTCATTTTTGCCGCTTTTAACGCCAGATCCATGCACCTTGCAAGCTGCTCCAGCCACAAATATTCGACCTTCTGCTTCTGGGACAGCTTTGCCGAGCTTCCTGTCATCTCCACCGTACCGTTTAAGCAAAGCAGCTTAGCAAGCTCTGTGCTGCCCAGAGAAACATTTTCCTCATAAGCCGCTCCGCTGTAGCCAGACTGGAACAGCTCATAGACCTCGTCGTTTCCGACCTGCAAATAGCAGCGCCCCGCCTGTGTAATATAGGCAGCATCCGGCTTGTGCAGCATATCGGCGCTGTCCTGCCTGTCCTGCACACGCAGGCACAGCCGAAACTTCGAGTTGCTCCATATATTGTCGTCGACCGTGCCGCTCGGCTTTTGCGTCGCTAAAATCATATGCACGCCCAGGCTTCGCCCGACCTGCGCTACCGAGATCAGCTCGCGCATAAAGTCCGGCTCCTCCCGCTTTAACTCTGCAAATTCGTCGATAATAATAAACAGGTGCGGCACCGGAAGCGACGCTTCGCCATTTTTATAAAGCTTGGTATACAGGTTGATATTATTGACGCCATGCTCGGTAAAAACACGCTGGCGCCTGCGGTTTTCGCTCTTAATCGAGATCATCGCACGCTTTACCTGGTTGCCCGACAGGTTTGAAATCGACCCGACCATATGCGGCAGCCCGTCAAACAGGTTTGCCATGCCTCCGCCCTTATAATCGATAATGAAAAATCCAATATCGTCCGGGCTGTAATTGACTGCAAGCGCCAGCATATAGGTCTGAAGCGTTTCGGATTTGCCGGAGCCTGTCGTGCCTGCGACAAGCCCGTGCGGGCCATGATATTTTTCATGCACGTCCAGATAACACGGCACGCCGCCCGCCTTCGCGCCTACCATGCCTTTGATATTGTCATACGTCCTGTTTTTTGCCCACAGCTCCCTGACTGGCAGCTCCTTAGGGCTTGACACGCCAAGCATCTCAAAAAAGGTCAGGGCATTCGGGATCTCCCCGCCTTTTTCCATTTCCTGTACCTTAAGCGTTGCCAGGTGCCTGCAAAAGCGTTCGAGATAAAAGCTGTCCACCTGGTCAAACTGAATGCGCTGTCCGTGCTCTTCTCCTGTGCTGACATCGTACATTCCCTGGAAGCGTGCCGTATTTTCAATTACAAAGTCACATGCGTTTGGCAGGTCTTCATAGCGCTCGGCAAGAATAAACGCGGTAAGCCCCGCAGCGCTGTCTTTTTCAAAAATATACCGTGCAATCAGCTCTCCTTCCAAAATGCGCATATCCGAGATAAACAGCAGATAATACGGCTTTGGAAGCTGCTGTCCGCCGACAGACAGCTCCTTTGCCTCATCAAGCCTTGTGCGGAATACTTTTGTCAGCTCATAGAACACATCGCTCGCCTGCTCCGCATTTGCCGCAAAATAGCGCGTTTTCTTATCCTCAGACCACACGTGCGGGAGCCACCTTAAAAACTCCCACTCTTTTTCCTCATTGGAAGCCTGCGCGTCATAAAAAAATCCAAGCTTCACGTCTGTATAGCAGTTGTTTGCCGCGATCTGCGCCGTTAACAGCCTTGCGATCTCAATCGCCCCTGCTTTTGCCTGTCCGCCGACAATTCCAATCAGCGGGTGCGCCGCTAAATCGAGCACGACCGGGACATCATAAAGCACATCATAATTTTCCTTGATAAAACGCGGCTTATCCGCCAGCTCATCCCGATACAGCGAAAACTTCTCCTTCGGCGCCTGAATCGATATCTGAAACGGAACGTTGCCCATGCCCAGCCGGTGCTTTAAATAATCTCTGTGCGTGGGATTGCGGTTCCACAAAAGCCCCTGGCTCTCGTCGTAGGCAAGACAGTCCGCCGCCTTTGGATACAGTTCAAGCAGGCTTCGGGAAGCGCTGTCGTAACGCTCTTTGATTTCATCCGTTTTATCCAACAGGTATTCGCTGTAGCGTTCAAACCGTACTTTTTGTTTCTCTGCCTCCTGCAATTTGTGCTGGCGCATATTTGCCACCGCCCAGAATACGCCAAGAAACGCGGACGAGACGGACATCACAAGCCCCGAATACATCGAAAGCGCGCTGCTGCCCCCGGACGGCGACATCATCAGCACGCAGCCTGCGATCATCGGAAGCGTCATCGTAAAAGACGGCCCGATCGTAAGCAGCAGCGGCTGAGGCTTTTCCTGCTCCTGCTGCGGCGGCGCCTCGATCTCAATCTCTCCTGGCTGCGGCTCGTAAATCGTACGCGGCGAACGGTGGTATACGGTCTTTCCGTGTGATAAAACCGTTGTCTCCCGCTGTTTTGACGATGCAGCCTGCCTTTTGGGCATTCCTTTGAGCTTGCGCGTATTGATCCTCGCCCGGCTCCCCCGCGTATCGACGGCAAGGCAGCTACCCAGATAGATCATGCGAAGCCCCATAATATCTATGCACGCGCCAGGGTTCAGCAGCCGTTCCTGGTCGACGCGGTACGAATTGACATACGTGCCGTTCAAACTGTTGTTGACCAGCTTAAAGCTCGCTCCGTCCCGTACAAATGCCGCGTGCCTGCGCGAAACAAGCTTCATATAATCATAGGAGATATCATTATCCGCCTGCTCTCCGATTGTAATCTGGCTGATACCTGCCAAAGGAAACTTTTCGTAAGCATGAAACAGCGAATCCACATATTTCACAATAATTACGATTTCCTTTTCTCCTTCTATGTACAGGTTTAAAACATCCCTGTCAGCCAACGCGCACCCTTCGTAAGCGCTGCCGTCCCTGCGTATGCTGTAGCCCCCGTCACGCTTAAAGCTCCATACATTGCCCATAATCTCCATATGGATGCTGCTGTTTTTCTTTAGATGGAAAAAGTCGCTGCGCAGCGTCAGCGTATAATCGGCATTGTTGACGGACGGAAGCTGGTATTCCCGAAATGCTTCCTTGGAATATACTGATAAAATAATATTCATCGCGCCTTTACCTCCGTCTCTGGTTGGCAAGCGAATCATCCAGCGACCGTTTTACCTGGCGCACCTGCGCAGACGTCTGGATCTGCCTGCGCATTTTCCGCTTTTTGCCAAGCAGGACAATCGTCACTGTAAAGACTGCGAAAAGAATAATTTCATAGATCAAAACTGCCTGCTGCGACAGCAAAAGCTGCGTAATTTCTTCCATACTCATAACTTCCCTTTCATTTCAGCTCAAACACAAACTCCTCATCCGCAAGCTGAATCCTGTCTCCGCTTTGCAGCCTGCACGCCTGGTTTTGCGAAAGCCGCCTGCCGTTGACCGAAGTGCCGTTGACAGAGCCCATATCTTTTAAATAGCACACATCCCCGCGCCTTACGATCGCCGCGTGGCTGCGCCCAATCGACGTATTGCCTACAATGCAGTACGTATTCTGGTTCGACCTGCCCATTTTTACGACATCGCCGGAAAACGAAGTACGTTCCTTTGTGCGAAGCCTTGTTATCTGGATGCTCTTTTTTCCTCCCAAATGCCCGCTGTCTGCATTTGTGCCGCTGCCAAGCATCACCGTATACTGCTCGGGCTCTTCTTCCTCTGCCTGCTGCTGCGGCGTGCTCCTTCCAGCGCCAGACGCCGCGCCAAGGCTGCCAGCCTGTCCGATATACTGCCTGATATGCTCCAGCCGGTAATCACCGCGCTGCAAATAGTTTTGAAAATCGATCAGATAATCCGGCCCTGTGCCGCCGTTTTTCTTTAGCTGCTCGTAAATAATATCGTGAACCAGCGCAAACAGGCTGTCTGTCACATCCTTTGCCCCTGTGACCGGCTGATAAATAAAATGCATCCGCAACGTTTCTTCTTCGATAAAAATAAGCTCCCTGTTCATTACAAGATGCACCGGATACAGCCCTCTCGCCTGTGCCGCAAGCTCCACGTCAAGCATCTGCGCCATAATTTTCCAAAAAAACTGCTCCTCAAGCCTTGCTTCCTTCAAATATTTTTCCAGCGTCACACAGGCAGGCGCTTCATAGGTAAGCTGTTTTTTTCCGTCGTATGTGATCTGAAAAAATCCAGGTACTGTATTTTTTTCTAAATAGTCTACTTCCCGCTCATTGATCTTTTCCCCAAACGACGGCTTTCCTTTTATGACTATATTCGCATTTTTCGCATGAATCCGAAATTTCATTCCCTTTTTCGTCCTTTTTCTTTTAATCACTGTCCTGCAACTGACGAAGCGCCGCGCACACATTTTCTTCCTTACAGACCTCTGTCTCATCCAGGCTGTAGTCTTTTATAAAATGCAGATATGTCGTCAGCTTGTTTTCCTGATAGCTGTCAAGCACTGTCCGGTTTAACGGCAGCCCGTCCCTGTTGTCCATAAATGACGCGCTCTGCATTCCTTCGCCAAGCAGCAGGGAAAGCAACGTCATGGCAGCATCCTGCCGATTTTTATCCCCGCCTTTTTTTACCGCATACTTATGCTCCATACAGGCAAACAGCTTACCTTCCTTTACGACCGGAACTGCCGTAAAATCCGTAGAGGGCACCGCTTCTACCGTAACCGCCTCTACCGCATCCATATCGGACAAATCCCCAGCGATCCAAAAAAGCGGGTCAGAAAGATCTTGAAAACGCGCAAAGACCTCCTGCTCTTTTGTATCTGCGTAGCCGACATACCCGCTTTGCTGCGCCAGCATATCGACTGTGACCGCTTCCGGTACCGCCTGCGCGCCGTCTCCTGCTTTAGCTTTACTGATATAGACGACGGCTGTCTGCATGGCGGTCGGAAGCGCATAAGCCTCTCCTTGCTGCTTTAGCTGCTCTAAATACAGATATTCGGACAGATCCATTGTGTTCAGCAGCCTAGAAAGCTCCTCGCATCTGTCCGCTTCCAAAAAAGAAGCATCCAGCCCGTCCGTGCAGAACACATCCGGCAGGCTGTCTTGTTCCGCCGCGCTCTGTACCATGCCTGCATAATCCTCGCTGGCAATGACCCGCGTATGTATCGTAAGCTGCGGGCATACGCGCGCTGCGCTTTCCAAAAGCGTCTGCGTTAACAGCTCCCCTGTTTTGTCATCCTCTGCACGCAGCCATATGGACAGCTCTTCTTTCTTAAGCTTTGCCACATCGATTTTGCCCCTGCCGGAAAATACGGTCATACCAAGCGCAAGCGCTCCTGTGGCAAGCAGGATTACGACGGCAAGCACTGCCGCAAGCGTCCGCCGTATCCTGCGGTTTTTGCGAAGCTCTTCCTGGGGCAGCAATACTTTTTTGCGGTGCAGCAGTGCATTTTTAAACGCTTCCGCTGTCTGAAACCGAAGGCGCGGCTCCAAGGCAAGTGCTTTGAATACGATCCGCTGCAAATATTCATCCGCGCGCACGCCGCATTCTTTAAAGCTCTTTAGTTCATCCTGTATCACACGGTCTCTGGAATCGACGGGTTTTTCTCCGGCCAGCATCTCATAAAAAACTGCTCCTGCCGCATAAATATCCATACAAAAGCTCTGCGTATCCTGGGACGTATACTGTTCCGGCGGCGTATAGCCCGCTTTGACAACAACCGCCTCCGTGCGCTCTGCGCCTTGCAGCCTCGCCGCTCCAAAGTCAAACAGCTTGATCTGATCCTCCCCGGTCAGAAAGATATTGTCCGGGCTGATATCCTTATGGATAATCCCATGTCCATGCACCTTTTCAAGCGCCTGTAACAGAGCAAGCATATAAGCGCCCGCTTCTTCCGGCGAAAAGCGCCGCTTTTTCAGTTCATCCTTCAAAAGCGGCGCATCCACATATTCCATAATGATATACGCAGTCTGATTTTCTTCAAAAAAATCATAGACATTCACAATATCCTGCTCTTTGGAAAACAGCGCCATATTTCTCGCTTCTTCCAAAAAGCGTGCGAGCTGCCTTTGAAACTCCGCTTTCTTTTCCCCGGAAAAAATACCTACCTTTTTCTCCCCTCCGGCGCGGTTAACAAGCCCCGCCGGATAAAACTCCTTGACCGCCACAATCATCCGCAGCATCGCGTCAAACGCCTTATAGGTAATTCCAAATCCGCCGATGCCGATATTTACGCCGATCACATACCGCTTGTGCAGCACTGTCCCAGGCGCAAGCTGGTACGCCTGCTCCGTTTCACGAAAAAACGCATAGCCGCAGTGCGGACAGACTTCCCTGCCGCCCTTAGACTTAAAACATTGAAAGCAAATCTTTCCAGCCATTATGCATACCAGAACGACCCTGCACCATACAAAAGACTGCCGTCATCGGTCACCCATACGACCTGCTGAAGCATCAGCGCATAAGAATATTCCTTATGCTCGTAATCGTTTGTAAATACCGCCACACACGGAAAGCTTGTCTCTTTCCCATTTAAGACGCCGACAGCCTCAAAATAAACGGTCGCGCCTGCGCTGTCCTCTTCGACTGCCGTTATTTTGCCGCATTTTTTATATGCCACATCATCCTCGTTGTCTCTTTTTACTTGCAAAAGAAGATCTCCCAGTCCTTTTTTCAGATCGCCTGCTTTCACTGTGACTTTCTTTTTGCTGTCCGCATTTACCCACGTACGGGATACCTTTTTCAAATAACTGCTTGCTTTGACAGCATCCTTTCCTACCGTAATCTGGCATTCCTCCTTCTGCCCGTCAATAGTTGCAGAAATCACCGCCTTGCCTGTCTTAAGCGCCGTTGCAACGCCATTTTTCGTGACTTTTACAACCTTTGGATTGCTCGACGTCCAGCCCGTCGCCTTCTGATCCCCGGTAAGATCCAGCTTCGCGCCCTTTTCCACCTTCAAGTCACTTGCCGTCCCAAAATGAAACAGCGCCAGCTTCGCAGCCGCCTGCACGCTGCTGACATTAAAAAACAGCGTGACAGCCATAACCGCAAGCATGGTCAATACATACTTCATTGCCCGTTCCTTTTGTACCTTCATTGTACTTCTCCTTTCTGATGCCCCTTATTTACCTATTTTTATCAAAAAGTGTACTTTTTGACAATTTTCACTTATAGCTGGAAATGGAACAAGAAACTGTTTTGAAGCAGAAAAATTCTGCCGAACAGCGGTTTATTTGCGATTTTTTGATAGATTTTTGGAATTCTTATGTAAATTTTTGAAAAAAACTTGCATCGAAAGGGATAATATGGTAAATTTAGGAAGAAAATAAAACTATCAAAAAGTACACCTTTTGATAGTTTTTTCTAATACTTGCCTAAATTGGATATGGATGGGTGAGGGGACGCTATTATTAGTAACCAATTCTTTCCTCTTCTCCCTCTCGCTGCACCAAGAAAACATCGGTCTCATACCCAAGCAGCTCCCTGCTCCTGCCGTCTGGCTGGCAGCCGCCGATACTTATTTCGTAAGTGCCTGGACAGAGCACGCATGTGCCTTCTTCGGTAATTACCGCAAAATCCCGTGCCTGCAATTTTATTTCAGCCTGCTTTGTTTCGCCTGGCTTTATATAGAAGGTTTGGATGCCTTTTAGCTGAAAGCCTGGTTCGTATGCTTTTTTGTCCTTATGCCGGATATATGCCTGGACGCTTTCGTGCAGCGGATAGCTGCCTTCGTTTGTTATTTTTGCCGTGATCGTAACGGTATCTTTGATACTGCATCTGGTATGGCTTATGGCTGCGTCATAATAGCGGATTTTGGTGTACGACAGCCCGTAGCCAAACGGATATAAGATTTTGCAGCTTGTATAGCGGTATGTGCGGTTTTCCATGCTGTAATCGCTAAAATCTGGAAGCTGCGCTGCATCTGCATAAAAGGTGACCGGGAGCCTGCCGGATGGGGAATATGCTCCAAAGATTGCTTCTGCAATCGCTTTTCCTGCACGTGCGCCCGGATACCAGGCTTGAAGCACGGCGTCTATATGCTCGTCTGCCCAGTTTAGGTCTATGGCGCTTCCAGACAGTAAAATTAACACAACCGGCTTGCCTGTTGCTGCAACTGTTTCCAACAGTTCCTGCTGGAGTCCCGGAAGGCGAAGATCCGGCTTATCTCCTCCGGCGTATGCATTGCCTGCGTCGCCTTCTTCTCCTTCCAGCGTAGCATCCAGCCCCAGGCACATAATCACGGCATCTGCACGTTCCGCAGCAAACACTGCTTCCTGGAAACGGTCTTTTTTTGCCGCCAGCGCTTCGACCTGGTCTTTGTACAGATGGCAGCCCTGCGCGTACAGCACCCTTATTTCCTCTCCGGCATACTGGCGAATGCCTTCTAACGGCGTAATGTACTCCGAAGACGTGCCCATGTAGTTGCCAATCAGCGCTTCCCTGGAATCGGCATTTGGCCCGATCACCGCAATCGTGTGCAGTTTTTTCCTGTCTAACGGCAGGATATTGTCTTTATTTTTTAATAATACAAGGCTTCTTCTTGCTGCTTCTAGCGAAAGCTGTATATGCTCTTTGCATTCTACCTTTTCATATGGAATCTGCGCATACGGCGAAGGATAGCCTTCCATCATGCCAAGGCGGATACGTACATCCATAAGCCGCTCCACCGCTGCTGTAATCGTTTCTTCACGGACAAGCCCCTGCTCCAGTGCTTTTCCAAGGTGCAAAAAAGCATTGCCGCAGTTTAAATCGCATCCGTGATTGACTGCCATCGCCGCGGATTCCTCGGCGGTTTTGGTTACGCCATGATGCAGGTGAAAATCGTTGACTGCCCAGCAGTCCGATACAACATGCCCTTCAAACTTCCATTCGTCCCTTAAAATCGTCTGCAAAAGGCGCCTGCTGCCGCACGCCGGCTCTTCGTTTACCCGGTTGTAGGCACCCATTACCGCTTCAACTTTCGCCTCCTTTACACATCTCATAAACGCATACAAATAGGTATCGTACAAGTCATGCTCCGATACGTGCGCATCGAACTCATGCCGCAGTGTTTCCGGTCCGCTGTGCACGGCAAAATGCTTGGCGCACGCTGCCGCTTTCAGATGATCTGCATCTTCCCCCTGCAATCCCCTGATATACGCAATGCCAAGCTCCGCCGTCAGATACGGGTCTTCGCCGTATGTCTCATGGCCGCGCCCCCATCTGGGATCTCTGAAAATATTAATATTCGGCGACCAGAACGTCAGCCCCTTATAAATATCGCGGTCGCCCTTGCTGGAAAACTGCTGGAACTTTGCCCGCCCCTCTGTAGAGATCACATCCGCAATCTGATACAGCAAATCCGGGTCAAACGACGCCGCCATCCCGATTGCCTGCGGAAACATCGTCGCCACGCCTGCCCTCGCAACGCCGTGAAGCGCCTCATTCCACCAGTTGTATGCCGGGATATGCAGCCGCTCAATTTCCGGGGATGCATACAGCATCTGAGACAGCTTTTCCTCTGTTGTCATCTCGCTTACTAGTTTTTTGGCGTATGCCTTTGTATATTTGCTCATTGTGTGTTGTTCCTCCTTTGTTGTCATTGATTTTTTTCCAGGTTTTTGTCTTAGAGCGTGGTGAAAAATGCTTTTTGACA
>Ga0137308_100412_pt1 | contig 73337 bp, 56 predicted proteins | sample Inofrocosms_June_FD_97181 | JGI IMG/M metagenome (GOLD analysis project Ga0137308, IMG submission 97181) | Mouse cecal microbial communities from Vienna, Austria - N-Acetylneuraminic and N-Acetylglucosamine D2O microcosms_June | ecosystem: Host-associated > Mammals > Digestive system > Large... | reverse complement strand
TGATGTTAAAAAGGAGAAAAGGAATTCGTGCAGCCCTGCTGGCCGCTTTGTTGGCAGGAAGTATGCTGCTGGGAGGATGTGGACAGAAAGAAGATAGCGGGGCATCGCCCGCCGGCACGGAAGACAAGTCAAGTACGCCGGAGAGCAGTTCCCAGCCGGATGCCGGGGAGCAGACAGAGGGAAAAGAAGACGGAGAGGAGAACAGCGGTTATCAGACTACTTATGGAGACAAGCAGTTTGACAATGTGACCATCAAGGTGGAAGTATTTGACCGCAGCAATGCGCCGGATGGCTCTACGGTTACAGACAATAGATGGACGCAATATATCAACCAGGAGATGAATAAGGTTGGAATCAATGTAGAATTCGTGGCTGTGCCCAGAAGCGAGGAATTCACCAAACTGCAGACTATGATGGCTACAGACACGGCTCCTGACATTGTTTTTGCCTATGGGGATGCCGAGAATTACTACAATGATGGCGGCACTTATAATTTAAGCGAGTATGTAGACGGGGAAGAACAGGCCAGGAACCTAAAGGCTTATGTGACAGATGAGGTGCTGGATTACGGGCGTAATTCGAAAGGAGAACTGTTTGCAATTACGGCAAGGAGATCTACAGGTGCCATGATGGAAAGCTTTATCCGCAAGGACTGGCTGGATGCCCTTGAACTGGAGATACCGACTACAGTGGAAGAACTGCACACCGTATTGAAAGCATTTAAAGAGAATTACCCGGAGTGCGTGCCATATTATTCCACACAATTTGGCGTTTACAGTGTGTCGCCGCTGGGACATTCTTTCCTGAAATCTGTGTCAGATGTAAAGCTTTATAACAGTAATCGCTGGAATTTCATATACACAGATGACGGTGCGGTGGAATATCTGAGATTCTTAAACACTTTGTACAATGAAAGACTGGTAGAACCGGAATACTATACAGTTGCAGATACACAGGCTGAAGCAGGCAAGTTAATAGTGAATGGCCAGGTGGGCGTGCTGGAGGCAAACGTCAATACCAATGTGGCATTAGACAGAGGTTCTCTGCTCCAGACATTGAAGCAAAGCAATCCTGAAGCAGAGTATGTATCGATTCCGCCGTTTGTTAATGTGAATGATGGTCAGATATATAATCCCGGCTATGCATTGAATGGCTTTTATATCTTTATCCCTAAGACCACAAAAAATGTGGAAGCCTGCATCACTTACCTGGATTGGTTGTCTACTCAGGAAGGCGGATTTACCTTGTACCATGGATTCGAGGGAGAACATTTCCAGTATGAAGACGGTATTCCTGTGGCGATAGACGCCGACTATAATGCAAAAGATAAGGACTGGATCAATAATGACTTGTTCCTGGTGGGCAATGGCGGATATTTTATGACGGATGCGGACTTTATACAATCCACAGCCCAGGGCTATGGAGACTGGAAAGATTATGTGGTTGATAATTATGTGAATGCTACTGCAGGGATAGTTAGAAGTCAGACAGTGTACACGGCACCTGTCCATAGCGATAATTCTACAGAATTGGGATTGGCTTCAGATGAACATCTGGTGAAATGTATTACCTGCGCACCAGAGGAATTTGATGCCAATGTAGAAGCTTACAGGGCAGCCTTGAAAGAAGCCGGCGGGGATGAAGTCCAGAAAGAATACGAGGAGTATTATAGTTCATTTGAGTAATTGCGCGGAATCGGGTTCGTGCAGTTCCTGTCTCCGGGGCAGTTTTGTCCTGGAGACATAGGAGAAAAACGTAAGAGTATGGTCAGCTCCGGAAATGCCCCGGCGTTATGCCTGTTTCTTTCTTGAATTTTTTCATGAAATAGAAGTAGTCGTTAAAGCCCACTGCCTCGCTGACGGCTGCCAGGGACAGATCGGTGGTGAGGAGGAGCTGTTTTGCCCTTTCCATCCGGAGGCTGTCTCCGGCTCTTTTTTTTACGGCGGGGGATTCGTGGAACATATTGCCCATGGTGAGGGAGGGGGTCTGAGCCCGCAGGGCTGCGGTGATTTCCGACAGGGCGTGGGAGAAGGAGGCATAGGTCTAAGTAAACTGGTCAAAGCCATAGAGATACCGCTCCCCTGTCCTGACGGAAGTGCGCAGCAGCTTGTCGCTGTAGATGAGGTTGTAGAACCGGAACGCGGACGAGATGTCGAAGAGCATGCCCAGATCCGCTGTCAGCAGTTTTTCCAGGAAGTCATAGAGGGCTTTTGGGGAGTGCAGGGCCTGATCCAGTTCGGCAAAGAGTTCGTTTGTCAGGGCAGTCTGATTGCCTCAGGAGGGAAGCGGAATTCTGTGAGGCCTGAGCCAGACACAGATCAGCCCGTTGGTATATTTTTATGTGCAGGGCAGGGAGAGTGTATCCTAGAACACTGACAGGGAGAACGAGGGGATAAAACGCTACCTCTCGAAGCGAAACAAGTAGCGAAACAATTTGTTGCTTTTTCTGATGAACAGGCATTGCGTTATGTTCATAAGGCAGATATAATGGATGTATCCCATTGAGACAGATATTTCTATACAGATGGGATACGAGGAGGCAGAAAATGAAGAAACTAATGGATCTGGTGAAAGAACTGAGCTTCGTCCGGATAGGCGGAAGCCAGGAGGAGAAGCAGGCAGCAAAACTGATTCAGGAAGAAATCAACCAGGCTGCCCGGGAGGCAGGCCGGGAGTACATCCGGGGGGAATACATGACATTCCGGATACCGGACGCAAAGGTGACGAAATGTTCCGTGCAGGCGGCAGGCCGGGAGCTCCCCTGTGTGCCTTTCCTGCAGTCAGGCTGCATTGACAGGGAGTGTACATTGGTGTATCTGGACGATGCCTCGGAGATTGACTTCGCCGGAGTCGGAAGCCTGGAGGGCAAGGTGGTGCTGTTAAATAACCTCACCGACGAGAAATGCTACAAGAGGCTGGTGGAGCATAAGGCATCGGCGTTCCTGGTGATGCAAGGCAAGTATTATTTCACCGAAGAGGAGGCTTCTCTGTATCCCCGGAGACTGCGGGAGCATTTCACCAGAAACGGGCGTATTCCCGGCTTTGCGATTCCGGCGGCGGATGCGCTGTGGCTGATTCAGGAGGAGGTGGAAAAGGTATCTCTCACCCTGGAGCAGGAAGACACGGAACCGGAGAGCCAGAATGTGCTGGCTGTGATTGAGGGGACGGACCTGAAAGAGGAGAGCATAGTGCTCACAGCCCATTATGATTCCGTCCCGGTGGGCACCGGTGCCTGGGACAATGCTACCGGTTCTGTAGCGCTTTTGGGAATTTTCCGGCATTTTGCGGCAAATCCGGCCAGGAGGACGCTGCGGTTTATCTGGTGCGGCAGCGAGGAACTGGGACTGTTGGGGTCAAAGGCTTATGTGGAGCAGCAGGAGGAACTGTTAGACAAGATTGGTTTTTGTTTCAATTTTGATATGTGCGGCACTGCGCTGGGCGGTAACAGAATCTGCGTCACGGGAGAGAAAGAACTGCGGACATTCGTGGAGCAGTATTGTAAGCTGACAGGATATTCCGCGGAAATTCAGGCCAGGGTTCACTCCAGCGATTCCGCTCCTTTCTGCGATAAGGAAATTCCGGCGCTGGGCCTGGGCAGGGGGACTTCCACGGCGGAGATCCATACCATCCATGATCTGCTGCCTGCCTTAAGCGAAAAAGCCATGGATAAAAATGTGGAATTCGCGGTCCGGATTATCGGGGATGTGGCGAACGCCGCGGTTTTGCCCGTAAAGAAAGGCATGCCGGAGGACACCAGAAAAGAGCTGGATAAATATTTCCACCGGGAGGAGAAAGCGGAAAAAACGCCTGAGAAAAAGTAGGAAAGCTTCGGAGTGGCTTCCACCTGGCAGATGTGGTAGAATTAGGGTAAAGCCTTAAGCTTCTTGCAGAGACGGTACATGAGTTTTGGGAGGGAATGGAGGCGCAGACAGTATGGAGGACAAGAAAATCCCATAGGAATCGAGTTTTTCAAGGATTTCAGGAGAGACGACTTTTACTATGCAGATAGCCGGATTGCATGCTGTATACAGGGGGGATTACTATGGGAAAGGCCATAAAAAGCATCATATTTACCTTATTGTTTCTGTCTCTAAGCGCTGCCATTGCGTTTTTGGCGTATCTGTATTTTTACAGGCCGGGGGACAGGGATCTTTCCGGGGAGTGGGCTACGGAATTGTCTATGACTCAGTATGCCGCCGCTCAGGCCTATGGCTGGCTTCAGGACATAGAGGCTGTCTCCATTTCCCAGGAGGATGTGGAGGATTGTATGCCGGAATTGACTGTGCAAGTCAACCTGGCTTTTGAACAGACTGGCAGGTTTGAGGGGACTTTTTCCTGCAATGTGGTGCCGGAGAGCTATGAGGCCTGTAATCAGGCTGCCTATGAGGCGTTTGCGGCGGTCTTTGAAGAGCTGGTGGCGGAAAGGCTCCGCATGGCAGGCTATGGGGGAGGCACGGACGCGGAGGAGACGGAGGCGCTGATCAGTGAGGCTTTCGGAATGTCTGCGGTGTCTTATCTGACGACCTGCGGTCCAGCGCTGCTGCCAGATCTGGAGGAGCTCCAGGCCGAGTATGATGGCAGCGGCACCTATGAAGCGGGGGAGGAGGTTCTGTTGCGGCAGTTTGAGGCGGGAGGCACTGCAGCCACAAAGGAGGAGAGTTATGCCCGGAAAGATTCCATGTTGATTTTGTCCGGGGAAGCCGGGGCTGCGGTCAGCCTTTTTCCGGAGCGATACCCTATTGTATATCAGTTAAAGCAAACGGAAAGCCGGTGAGTTTTTTAGAGGACAGAGCCGAAGAGGATGCCTGGGGTGAGAGGATGCAGGTAAATGAATTCTATATTCAGGAGCGGAAATACTGAGTGGCGGTGAGGTCCTGGGCTCAGGACTGAATGGAGTTTCTGTTATATATGTTTCGGAAGCGATATGTCTGGAAGCGAGTTTTCGCCAGGTGACATGGCAATAGGCTTATGGGTGAAAGCGGAGAAGAGGGAGAGGAATGAAAAGAATTCTGCAGAAAATAGGTGCTATGGTATTGTGTGCTACTTTGATATGCTCCATGCTGCCTGCCCGGGCAGAGGCGGGGTATGAGATTCCGGGAATCTGTCAGGTGCAGACGGACTTTGGGGCAGCAGGCACGGTAAAGATTCTGGACTGTGACTATGTAGGCAATGCCTATCTTTCTCTGCGGGATATTGCTATGGTTTTGAATGGTACGGAGAAAGGATTTTCTCTGGATATCGCTAAGGCATCGGTGTCTTTGAATCTGGGGCAGGGGTATGTGCCTGTGGGTACGGAGAATGTTCCATGGGGTGAGGAGGAAATTCCGGAGGCTTCCGTGCGGAGAAATGAGTTCACGGTAAATGGGGAAAAGACGGTTTATTATACCTTGATTCTGCCTTTGCCCTCGGGCTCTTATGACTGTTTCATGATGGCTGCGGATGTGGCTATGATTTTGGACGTAAATCTGGAGGTGTCCCCGGCAGGGGTGCTGCAGATTTATACCAGTGAACCTTTCCAGGTATCCCCGGAGGCTTTGGAGCAGGCAGGGTATTTTTATGGGGTCAACAGTGTGCTGGCAGGGGACGCTACCACGGGGGAGATTTATTATGGGTATCAGGCAGATGTGTCCTATCCTATCGCCAGCACCTCCAAACTGATGACCTGTCTCTTAACCATGGAGGCCATCTCGGCGGGGCAGCTTTCCCCTGGGCAATTGGTCACGATTTCTGAGGGGGCCCAGATGCTGGCGGAGTCAGGGGATGGGGTGATTCCGCTAAAAGCCGGGGAGCAGATTACCGTGGAGGAGCTGCTGCTGGGGGCTCTTTTGCCCTCCAGCAATGAATGCGCCTTTTGTCTGGCGGAGACCGTCGCGGGCTCAGAGGAGGCTTTTGTGGAGAGGATGAATCAGAAAGCGCTGGAGTTGGGGCTTTCCCAGGCAGTGTTCTACAATAGCCATGGTCTGCCCGCCTACACCCAGGATGCCATTCCCTCGAAGCGGCAGAATCGTATGAGCGCGGAGGATATGTTTCGGATGGTATCGTATTTGTTGAGGGTATATCCCCAGATTACGGACATCACTTCTCAGAAATCTGCCGTGATAGAATCTCTGGGGCTGGAAGTGAAGAATTCCAATCCGCTGCTGCACAATATGGCTGCGGTCACGGGCCTGAAAACCGGAACCACCAATAAAGCCGGAGCCTGTCTGGTCACATCCCTGCGGGGGGAGAATGGGGCCATGGAACATGACCTGGTGGTGGTGCTTTTGGGGGCGGAGAATTCTATTGAGCGGGGCCGGGTGGCGGGGCTGTTAGCCGCGTATGCTCTGCAGACTTTCCGTACTGGGGCGGAAGAGACCCGGGACCCGGAGGCCGGAGGAGCGGCCGGGCAGCCGCCTCTAAATCTGCCCACCCATGGGGAGGCGGCGGTGGACTGGATTCTAAAGACTGCGGGGAAGCGGCAGAGAGAAAGATAATCATATCATTTGATTGACAAGAGAATCGGAATACAGCACGCTAGGTTTAGTGCAATCATAGCGAAAGAGGAACATCTATGGAAAAAACACAGGATCGGACAGAGATTCTGCAATTCATTTTTACGGAAAAAGAATTCTGTCTGGACGCACAGGCATCCTGGAATACCGGGGAAGAGGATTCCTGGGGACACCGGTTTGCATCGGACAGGTATTATGCCCTGTATGAGATGGGATTTGCGGAGAAGCCGGCTGGACTTACGGCCACAGGGAGCTTTCTGCGCCTGGTATCGGAAGTATTTTTAAAGGGTCTGACCAGTCTCCCGGAGCTGGAGCTTGCCAGGGAAAGGGTGGAGTTTAAACCCTCAGGGGAGGATGTGGAGACCCTGCTAAAGGCAGTGCCCTTTGCCATCGGGGCGGAGTACATAAACGCCAAATGGATCTTAAGTATCTTTCAAAAACTTCTGGAGATTTTCCACAGGGAGATAGCCGAATACAATGGCACTGTAGAAATGTACCTCACGGAGAAAAATCAGCATCTCCATGTGCCGGAGCGGATTTTCTTCCATCTGGTGGAGCATAAGGACGAAGCTTTCCCCTTTGCGTTCCTTGCCACCTACGCCACAAAGGGAAAGGACGGAAAGGTGCGCCATGTGCCCTTAAAGTATGCCCTGACAGAGTATCGCAACGAACGGGAGAAGCTGTTAAAGCTTCTGTCCTGCTTAAACCGCGCGGCGGAGGTTTCCCAGCTCATCGGCGGCTTTGTGGACACCGGGGAAATGTTTCATGCGCTGCGGCTGACGGCGCAGGAGGCGTACACGTTTTTAAAGGACATTGAGGCCATAGAGCAGGTGGGGATTCTGTGCCGGATTCCCAATTGGTGGAAAAAGAAAGCGTCTTCCGTGTCTTTGGAGGCCAGCCTGGGGGAGAACAAGCCTGCCATGCTGGGCTTTGACACGCTGATTTCCGTGCGGCCTAAGCTGGTGGTGGACGGAATGGAACTGACGGAGGAGGATATCAGGAAGCTTTTAGAGCAGACGGACGGACTGGCGCTTTTAAAAGGGAAATGGGTGGAAGTGGATCATGAAAGGCTGCGGGAGCTTCTGGCGCGGCTTCAGGAGATGCCCGGAGAGATGACGCTTTTTGATGCCATGCAGATAGAACTGGGGCAGAAGAACAAGCTGTTTGACGTGGGGACTGGGGTATCCAATGGGGAGTGGCTTTCGGAGTTTCTGATGCATTTGAGAAAGCCGGAGACCATACGGAAAGCGCCGGTTCCCAAAAGCTTTCAGGCCACCCTGCGGCCTTATCAGAAGAATGGGTATACCTGGCTGGACTATATGGACCAGTTGGGGTTCGGGGCCTGTCTGGCGGATGATATGGGACTGGGGAAAACGGTGCAGGTGCTGGCTTATCTGGAGAGGATGCGATGCGCCAATTCCTCCGCCAGGGTGCTGCTGGTGCTGCCTGCCTCGCTGTTGGGCAACTGGCAGAGGGAGGCCCAGAAGTTTGCTCCCCGGATGGACTTTCAGATTCTCCATGGAAAGACCGCGGCGGCGCTGGAAGAGGAGTTGAACCAAAATCCGGCGTTTTTAACCATTACCACATATGGCATGGCGGCCCGGGTCAAGGGGCTCCAGGAGATTCCCTGGGACTGTGTGATTTTAGACGAGGCTCAGGCTATCAAGAATCCAGGTACGAAACAGACCAGAGAGATTAAGAAGCTGTCCGCCAGAATGCGCATTGTGATGACAGGAACGCCTATCGAGAATGAACTGATGAACCTTTGGTCTTTGTTTGATTTTCTGAACAAGGGGCTTTTGGGCTCCGCAAAGGAATTTCATGAATACTGCAAAGCCCTGGACCAGCATCCGGAGGGTTACATGCGACTGAAGACAATGGTATCGCCCTTTATGCTCAGGCGGGTGAAGACGGATAAGAAGATTATCTCGGATCTTCCGGAGAAGCTGGAGAGCGTGGACTATGTCACGTTGACAAAGAAGCAGGTGGTCCTGTACCGGAAAGCCGTGGCGGACATGGAGCAGAAGATTGCGCTTACAGAGGGGATTCAGCGCAGCGGCATTATCCTTACCACCATTATGAAGCTGAAGCAGATCTGCAATCACCCGGATCAGTATCTGGGGCAGGAGGCCTATGCCATGGAGGAGAGCGGGAAGCTGCTGCTGTTAAAGGATATCTGTGAGACCATCTACGAAAAGCGGGAGCGGGTCATTGTATTCACGCAGTTCAAGGAGATTACGGAATATCTGGCCGCCTTTTTGGAGCAGGTGTTCGGGCATAAGGGCTATGTGCTCCACGGCGGGACGCCGGTGGCAAAGCGGGGGAAGATAGTGGAGGAATTTCAGGGGGAGAAATATGTACCCTTTATGGTTGTGTCTGTGAAAGCAGGAGGGACGGGCCTGAATCTGACGAAAGCCAATCATGTGATTCATTTTGACAGGTGGTGGAATCCGGCGGTGGAGAATCAGGCCACGGACAGGGCGTTCCGCATTGGCCAGAAGAAAAACGTGGTGGTTCATAAGCTGGTGTGCCAGGGGACTATCGAGGAGAAGATTGACGCCATGATTGCCTCCAAAAAGGAGCTGGCGGAGAATGTCATAGGGTCTGGGGGCGAAAAATGGATTACGGAGCTGAACAATGAGGAGCTGATGTCCATGCTGCGGCTGGAGCTGCCGAAAGCTTGAAAGGAATGGTGAGAAGCGGATGAGCAAATACTGGGATACCATGGCCTATGGGCAGCCCACGGCTACGGAGATACAGAGGAACGCGGCGGAGAGCAAGAAGAAAGAAAAAAAGAAAGGAAACAAGCTGGAGCCGGTGACGGTGCAGGGACGGAATATCGTGCAGAACTGGTGGGGCAGAGCATGGTGCGAGAACTTGGAGCAGTATGCGGATTATGAGAGCCGCCTGGATCGGGGGAAGCGGTATGTGCGGGCCGGCGCGGTGTTGGATTTAAAGATTCAGAAAGGGAAGATCCTGGCCAGGGTCCAGGGAACCCGCAAGGTGCCCTACAAGGTGGAGATCCGCATCAGTCCTCTCTCAGAGGAAAAATGCCAGAGCATCATTGAGAAATGCGGCAGCAAGATTGAAAATATGGAGGAGCTGCTGAACGGGAATTTCCCGGTGCAGATGCAGGAGCTGTTTCAGGGAAAGGACGGGCTGTTTCCCACTCCCAGGGAGATTAGCTTTAGCTGCAGCTGTCTGGACTGGGCGCTTCTGTGCAAGCATGTGGCAGCGGCGCTTTACGGGGTGGGGGTGCGCCTGGACGAGCAGCCGCTGCTTTTCTTTGAGTTGCGGGGGATTGAAATCGGACGGTTCATTGATGTGACCATCGCCAACCGGGTGGAGGCTATGTTAGCCAACGAGGGGAGGCCCAGCAGCAGGATCATTGAGGATGAGGACATTGGAGCTCTGTTTGGGGTGCTGTGAGGCTGAGGGAAGTTTTTATATGGAATGAACCAGTGCGGACTTGTTAGAATGCTTGTCCCGGAGGAGTTTGTATTTATAGTCCGTTTACAAAAGGGGGTGCTCTGCCCCCTCTTTAAAAATGACTATATGTTTAGTAATGTACGAAATACTGCTTTTGTATCAGAATAGGAACCACATTTTTGGGCGGCATCACAGATTCCTGTCACAGTTTCAAGGGGTTCCTCCAATTCCTCAGCAATGGTTTCGGAGGATTTCCCCTTTGCCAGTTTCCGGCATACCTGCTCTACCAGCTTTTTTAACGCGCCATCCTCAAAGCCCTCTTCATACCAAACTTCTAAAGCATCTTCCATACTAAACTGTGTATATAGCATATTGATCACCTCCGAGCCATGCTCTCGCACAAATTCTGCAAAGATATTCTCTTTCTCACAATCTTTTACGGCATGGATGATTGCGGCATCTTGACCGTTACCCTCTGCCATATATTCCCGGATGCGCTGTACGAACCAGGAATATTCATACAGCGGCTTGCATTTCTGTAGAACGGAATGATTTTCCGGTAGATTGATATTGATTACCTTTACCATACATTCTAGCATAGGAATGGATGTCTTTTCAAGATAAGAATCGGAGAGTTTCAGTATTTTTCGGACGGAAAAGGTTCATTTCCATTGTAGAAAACGAAAAATTCCGGCGTGGGGATTGGAAGCTGTCGATTCCGGTAGAGGGCCCTTTTGTCAATCAGCTTTTCCATGGTGCGTCCATAATAGATAATGTCGCGCAGGGGCATGTTGCTGTTCAGGGTAGACTGGTGCTCGCTGATGACCAGCACGCGGTTCTTGACTGTGAAAGCCATATCGTTTTTGCGCGCGATGAACAGTACACCCTCCAGCGTAGTGTAATGGATGTCCGCAGGGGACACCTGGACGTCCTCCAGCGCGGAATACAGTTGCGCTGCATTTTTCGGGTCGCTGAACAAAGTGATGAACGCGCTGGATTTTACTTCCCGGTTTGAGATTTCTGTTGTCTTGTTTTGATTCATTGACATAATCGTCCTTTCTTAAAATTTTGTCTCCGGAAAAATGCCGCAGAACTGCGATTGAAAAAAAGAATTACATATTCCTGAGAGATATTTTTATTGTAACAGGGAGGCGGATGCTTGTCCAGGTTTTTGGCTTAATTTCACAAAAATTAATTTATTCGATGCCTTGCCGGTCCAAAGAGTGCTATGGATGACGGAGAAATGCAATTTAAAATTCTGCTGTAGTATCGGTATAATATCCTTGTGAATAATGAGGCAGATGCAAAAACGATTGAAATAATATGAAAAGACAGAAACGAAAGAAAGGAAGAAATCCTATGAAGTTTGCGGAAAAAATCAGAGAGCGTGCCTGCAGTCCGGGCCGGGGTGCTCGGCCGCTGATGATTGCGTTTCTGGGGGACAGCGTGACCCAGGGATGTTTTGAAATCTATGCTACAAAAGAGGGTTCTGTTGAGACAAAATTTCGTAGCTGGCAAGCTTATCATCATAAGCTGGAGCGTATGTTGGGAGAGTTGTTTCCCGCTGTGGCTGTGAATGTAATCAATGCAGGCATCAGCGGAGACAATGCGCTCTCGGGCAGAGACAGGGTGTTGCGGGATGTCATAGATTTCCACCCGGATCTGGCGGTGGTCTGTTACGGACTGAATGACGTGAATTTGGGCCTGGAGGGGCTTTCTGTTTATGAGGAAGCGCTGGAGGGGATCTTTGGGAAACTAAAAGAAGCTGGAACTGAGACCATTTTTATGACACCCAATATGATTGGGACAAAAATAGCGGAGGAAATGGAAATTGTTTCTATCCGGTCTGTGGCGGAACAGATCACAGCCCACCAGGTGAAAGGCGAGATGGACGTTTACATGGAAAAGGCCAGGGAAGTGTGCGCGCGGAATGAAATTCCGGTCTGTGACTGTTATGCGAAATGGAAGCAGCTGGAGGCCTGGGGGGCGGATGTGACCAGACTTCTGGCCAATGGGATCAATCATCCCACAGAGAATCTGCACTGGCTCTTTGCGGTCTCTTTGTTGGAAATGATTTTGGAATTTTGAAGAAACAAGGAGGAAGCGAAATGCTTTGTGTAAAAAATATCAGGCTGGATTACGGGCAGCTAAAGGGCCAGGGCAGGTACAGGATAACGGCGCGCGAGAATCCTGTGATTTCCTGGGCGGCGGAGGCGGATGGCAAAAATGTGCGTCAGGCCGCGTACAGGCTGAGGGTGTGGTGCGGGCCCCGGACGCTGTGGGATACAGGCTGGGTGGAAAGTGAAGAGCAGGAGGCTGTCTATGGAGGGGCCGTGCTGCCAAAGGAGAGAAGAATATCCCTGGGGATTGCACTGCGGGATCACAGAGGTGAGGTCAGCAGGGAGCGGGAGGAATTCTTTTTCCGGTCAGGGCTGCAGAGGTATGAGACCACCTGGATTGCCGCGTCAGAGGATCAGGGGGAGCGGGCGGTCTATTTTAAGAAAGATTTTGTGCTGGAAAAAAGGGTGGCTCATGCTGTTTGCTATGCCTGTGGACTGGGATTTCACGAGCTGTACCTGAATGGCAGAAAGCTGGATCAGGCTGTGTTGGACCCGGCGATTTCCGACTATACCAGGCATTGCTATTTTGCATATCTTCCGGAGACGGAGGGGCTGCTGGAAAAGGAAAACTGTATCAGCGCTATCCTGGGGCAGGGCTGGCGGCGGAATGGGGACTGTAGCTCCAGAGGGTGGGACAGTGTGCGTTTCTTTGGCATTCCCCAGCTGGCGCTTGTGCTGAGCCTCACCTATGAGGACGGTACGGAGGAAGTCATCCGTACAGACGGAAGCTGGCTCTGGGGCACAGGGCCTGTGGTTTACAGCAATCTGTTTCACGGGGAGACTTTTGACGCCCGCAGACAGGAGGAAAACTGGAATTGTTTTGGAGGCAAAGTGTCCGGGTTTTCTCGGGTAAAGCCTGTACAGCCGCCGGGGGGAGAGAATCTGCCCATGGTGCTGGAGCCTGTGACAGCCGGGGAACAATACAAGGCGGCGCTTTTGTATTCTCCGGGATCCGGGATGTGGCTGGCGGATTTCGGACAGAATATCGCAGGGGTATGTGCCCTGCGGATTCCGAAAGGACTGGAGCAGGGACAGCGGATTACGTTAAAATTTTCCGAGCGGCTGGACCAGGACGGAACCGTGTACATGGACACTCTGCGCACTGCCCGCAGTACGGATACTTATATTGCGGCGGGGGATGGGAGGGATTTGGAGGAATGGAGGCCGAAGTTCACTTACCACGGATTCCGCTACGTGCAGATAGAGGGGCTGGAGGAACTGCGGCCGGAGGATATCACTGCCGTGAGTTGGTACACGGACGCAGTGCTGGACAGCTTTTTCCACTGCGGAAGCGCACTGGTGAACAAAATCTGGAAAAATATGGTGCAGACGGAAAAAGCCAATATTCACAGCATCCTTACAGACTGCCCCCAGAGGGACGAGCGGCTGGGGTGGCTTAATGACGCCACGGTGCGATTTGAGGCAGTGCCCTATCAGTTTGACATTGGCAGGCTGTTTCCGAAAGTGGTGGAGGATATCCTGGACACGCAGTCAGCGGACGGCGCCATTACCTGTACCGCGCCCTATGTATTGGGGCACCGCCCGGCAGACCCGGTCTGCTCCTCTTTCCTCATCGCCGCCCGGCAGGCCATGCTGCACACAGGGAATACGGATGTCATCCGCAGGGCTTACGATGGCTTTGTCCGGTGGGAGCGGAGACTGGGAGAGATGGCTCAGGGGCATATCCTTTCCTATTCCCACTATGGGGACTGGGCTGGGCCGGTCTATGCCTGTGAGGGCGGGGAGGCGGACATAGACGCCACCCGGTCGGGCTGTACACCAGGAAGTTTTATGTCCACGGGGTATTATTATTACAATGCTGTATTGCTACAGGAGTTTTCCAGGATATTGGGAAAGAAAGAGGAGGCTGATTTTTACAGGAAGCTGGCCCGGGAGATTCGCCAGGCCATGCTGGATCAATGGTGGGATGAGGAGCGGGCGGTGATGGCTACGGGCTCTCAGGGGTGCCAAAGCTTTGCCCTGTGGCTGGGCATCATACCGGAGAACCGCCGCAGGGAGGCTGCGCAGCGGATTCATGAGGATCTGGTAAAAAGAGGCGGGAAGATCACCACAGGGAATCTCTGCACCAGATATCTGCTGGAGGCTTTGACACAGCAGGGCTATGTGGACGATGCTTGGGCGTTTCTGACCAGGGAGGAATACCCCTCTTTCGGGTATATGATTCAAAACGAGGCCACCACTGTCTGGGAGCGGTTTGAACTGAAGAAAAGCCCTAATATGAATTCCCACAATCATCCCATGTACGGGGCTGCAGCCTACTGGTTTTACGCTTATTTGGCCGGTATCAAACCCACCGGGAAAGGCTTTGCGCGGATGCGGATTCAGCCCTTTTTCCCGAAGAAATTATTGTCCGTCAACGCGAAAGTGGAGACGGTGAGAGGGGCTGTGGCGGTGCGCTGGGTGAAAAGCTATGGGAAGTGCAGACTGTATGTGACGGTGCCTTTTTCCACGGAGGCGGAAGTGGTTTTTGCAGGGAAACGAAGCGTGGTGGGCAGCGGGTTTCATGTGTTTGAAGCGGATGAAGTGTGTAATGAACTTCTAAGCGGGCAAGAGGGGGGCATAGCCAACCTCTTTAGGACGCCCGCTAAGAAGTTCTAAGTTACACACGAAAGAATCGCAAGAAAAGAGATTCTTTTCACGGATTGTTCTTGTCGGGAAGTGTGAACGGAGTGAAGATTTTCTAAGGTTAGATAGGTCGGAAAAGGAAAACAGAAACAGGAAAATAAAAACAAAGAAACAAGGAGGCAAAGTATGAAGCTGGTAAAGGACAAAGAGATTTTGGTAGGCGCAGATTTCGCGGGATTTCCCCTGAAAGAGGCGGTAGCGGCTCATTTGAAGGCAAAAGGCTGGACGGTGACGGACATCGGCGTAAGGTCTGCGGATGAAGAGAACCCGGAAATGTTCCACAGAATCGGCCTGAGAGCCGGGGCCATGATTTCCGAGAAAGAATTTGAGCGGGCGCTGCTGTTCTGCGGTACGGGAATGGGAATCCACATCGCCGCCAGCAAATGTCCCGGGGTTCACGCCGGGGTGGTGGAGAGCGTCCCGGCTGCCCTCAGGGCCATCACGGGAAACGGCGTCAATGTGCTGGCTATGGGAGCTTTCTACGTGGCGCCTCAGATGGGGAAAGATATCGCGGACGCCTATCTAAGCCACAGCCTGGGAGAGGGCTATGAGTGGTGGCCGAATTTTTATGAGTTCCACAAGCTTGCCATAGACGAGCTGGACGCTTTCGACTACGAGACATACAGAAAAGACGGATTTGTGGTAAAACGTCTGGGAGACTATCCCCTGGAGCTGATGGACAGGCCGGAGGAAATGGAGGCCTGAAAGGAAAGCTTAACAGCAATGACGTCCGGCGCGTTTTCCGGGACTGGCAGAGAGGAAGCGGTAGAAAGGAAAACATAGCAAACACAACCCAAAATGAGAGAAAGCAACGACAAGGATGGGATGACAGAGGATTGGGGGAAGAGCCATGATAGGAAGCGAGATATGCAATACAATGGAATCGGGTGAGAGATTTGTGCTGGAGATTCTAAATCTGACCGTTCCCGTACAGGTGCGGTGGGGAGAGGCTTTCCAGGTACAGGTTCAGGCGAAAGTCAGCCACAGGGCGATAAAGCCGTTGGCCTATCTTGCCTTTTTCCGGGGAGAGGAACTGTGGTATGTAGCGGAGCTGGGAGAGATGCCTGTGACCCTGGAACCAGGAGAAAGAGCAGAAGTTTCCCTCAGTGCACTGATAAAAGAGGATGTGCCGGAGGGAAGCTACACCGTTTTGCCAGGTATTCACACCTTTGAGACCCTGGGCACCCCGGTCCGGATCCGTGTTCAGGGCGGCGAGTTTACCGGAAAGGGGAATTACAAGCCCTTATCCTGGGGAAAGTACCTGTCGCCAAAGACTGGCAGATGTCAGCTTTGGTATGTGAATCAGAACCATGCTATGATTTGGAACGGGAAGCCCTATTTCCCTGTGGGAGGCATGGTGTGCCCGAAGTATCTGATTTTCTATGATAAGAACGATCCTGAGGGCAACAGGCTCAGGTGGGAACAGGATAAGAGAATGGTGCGGATGCTATGGGAAAAGGGAATCCGGCACATTTACCTGAATACCAACCGTACCGTGGAGGATTGTCCTGCCCATGTTCTGGAACCCTATTTTGCGTTGCTGGAGGAGTATGGGATCACTTACGGCCTGCAGATTTCCTGTCCCACAGAGTGCAGACAAACGCAGTATTTGGGAATACGGGCGGCGAGTGGGAGAATCTCTGTGAAAGCGGAAAGGACAGGCAGAGTGGAAACGGAGCATGTCGCGGATATGGTTACCAATGGCTCAGACTCTATACGGAAAGCTTTCTGCAAATTTATTGTCATAGAGGATGGCAGCGGAAAGGCTGTGGACAGCGGTGACGGGGAGGCGGAGGTCACGGACCGGGGGACCATGCGTTACAGCGCTGTAATTCATGTGCCCCAGGGCGCATATACGGTGTGTTTTACACCCTGGGTGGATGTGAGGGAGTCGCAGTTTGTGGATCCTTACCGGCATACCGATGTCATGGCCAGGAAGTACCGGGCCTTTGCCCATAGCTTTTCGGCGGGAGAGTATTTTCGGAATTTTATCGATATCCTTACCAATGAAAGCGGGACAGTGAACGGAGCGGAGGCGGCAAGATTCACTGGAAACCGGCATCAAGACGCATATAGCCAGTGGCTTAGGGAAAAGTATAAGTCGGTGGCGCATCTGAATAGGAAATGGAAGCTGGGGGAGGGCGTGTCGGACTTTGACACGGCGGCAAGGCTGATTCCAGTGTATACGGCGGAAACGGGATCCTCAGGAGGCAACTCCTACGCCATGGATATAAATACAAATGCATTATACTGTGTTGATATGAATGAAAGCCTACTGTGGGACGATTATCTGGGGTTTCGCCAGGAGAGTTTGGGGAATCTGAATACAGCCGCGGCAGACTGGATGAAAAGCACGCCCCAGACCAACGTCCCTGTGGTATACAAGCATGTGTCTGTGCTGGAGCCGTACAATATCAACCATGGCACAAAGGGAGGCTTTGACGGCATCGGTGGAGAGATATACGGCGATTTTGATACCGCTGCGGCAAAGAGAAGCTATCCTTTCGCGGAAGCGGAGCAGTCTGCCAGAACCATGTGGTACATCATTACGGAATGCAATACCAATGAGGACGTGGAAGAAAAATATAAGGCGGAGCCCTGGGTGTATCCCACCAAGGAATATATGCATCGCTTTTTTCAGGAGCATCTGGAGGATGGGGCCAGAGGCATCTATGACTTCGTGGCATTCGGCGACTTTTTCCCCACCTTGAACGCCTACAGCTACCACAGAAGACCACAAGCCTATGCATGGTCCAGGGAGTTTCGGGAGTATGTGGAGCAAAACGCGGAGAAAATCGCAGGGAAGTCCGGAAAGGACGGCGGGAAGAGATGCTATTTCTACCCGGCGGCCCAGTCCTGGTGGTATTGCCCCAACAAGAGAGAAGCGGCATTGACAAAGACTGACTATAGGCAGACGCGGATCTTTTGGTTCGGGGAAAATCTGGTTTACCAGACCTTTGATCCCCAGGTGCCAAAAAACATGCTTTTCGTCAACCTGGAGGATGCTCCCGCCACAAAAGTATGGGGAGAGCACCTGAACCAGTATCTGGCGCGTAAACCGGAGAGGGAGATCGTGGTTTATCTGGGACTGCGCAGAGACAGGGGAGCCATTCCGGCAATTGACAGATATTTTGCGGATGAGCCAGTGGAGATGGAAGGCGGAAATAGCATACAGAGGCTGCACCTGACAGAGACGGCACAAAGCCTGGCCCAGACCGAAGACGGGAAAGTATGGGCGCTGCGGGACGGCAGTTTGTATATTATAGCGAACACGGCCTGGAACAGAGGGGAGGCAGAGAACAGTCAGTACACCCATGTACGGCTTCTCGAACTCATAGAGACGAAGTAGCGGGAGGAAAAGCGGCAGCGTGCTATTAATACAGGGAATGTACTATATCGGAACCAGGCGGAAAGCGGTACAATGTATTTAGAAAAACACAGGTATCTCCGGAATAAGTCCGTACAAAAAGTCTATACAGAAACAAATGGGAAAGGACAAAGATATGTCAGTTAGAAAGAAGAAAATCCCCTATGGCGTGAAGCAGGAAATTCTGCTGCGCAATACCTGGAAAAACCGGACACTGGTATGCATGGTACTGCCAGTGGTGATTCTGCTGATTTTATTCAACTACATCCCCATGTTCGGACTGCTGGTGGCCTTTAAGGACTTCAACTATACAGACGGCATCCTCCACAGTCCATGGGTGGGATTTCAGAATTTCAAGTTCCTTTTTTCCATGAAAGACCTGACCATACGGATGCTGCGCAACACAGTGGGCTATTATCTGCTGTTTACCGCCGTGGGGACAGTGCTGAATGTGGCTCTGGCTCTGGGGCTGAACCAGTGCCGCAACAAATATTTCACGAAATATTCCCATGCGGTGATGATACTGCCCACCTTTATCTCCTTTATCGCGGTGACCTACATTGTGGAATGCTTCTTAAACCATACCAACGGAATGCTGAATGGGCTGCTCCAGACCTTTGGAAATGAGCCTGTAAGATGGTATGCGGAGGCGAAATACTGGCCCCTTATCCTGACCATCGTGAATGTGTGGAAAGGTACGGGCTATGGGGCGGTGCTGTATCTGTCCGCCTTAAGCGGAATCGATGGGGAATTGTATGAGGCGGCGGATTTGGACGGCGCCACTGGCTGGCAGAAAGTGAAATATATTGACATTCCCATGCTGGTCTCCATGATTTGCATTGTGACACTGATGGGTGTGGGCGGCATCATGAGTTCCAACACAGGCCTGTTCTACCAGGTCACAAAGGATTCTTCCATGATCTGCGAGACCACACAGACTATAGACACCTATGTGCTGAAAACTTTGGTGAAAAGCGGACTCAACGATTTCGGACCCAGTACAGCGGTGACCATGTTCCAGTCGGTGGTGGGCTGTATAGCCTGCCTGGCGGCCAATGCGGTGACCAGGAGAGTCTCGCCGGAGAACGCCCTTTTCTAAGTGTGCAAAGATTTTCTAAGACTGTAAGAGGGGGCAAGGCCCACCTCTTTAGTACACAGCCTAAGAAAATCTAAATTGCAGGCATTTTTACGGACTTGCACCGATTGTTCCTGACAACAGAACTGCGTTCTGTTGTACTTTACACCGGAAATTGTTTTCTGGTGTATGTGCCGCCAGAGGCGGCATGCCTGGAAGTGGGAGAGATTGGAGGAAAACAATGGGAAACAGAACGGTAAAGCATTTTTCGGTGGGACAGGCGCTTCTGTATATGGTGTTGGGGCTGTTTGCGGTGACATGCCTCCTGCCTATGATTCTGGTGGTAATCGCCTCTTTCAGCACGGATGCCAGCATTTATGAGAAAGGCTTCAGCTTCTTCCCCAGGGGATGGACCCTGGACGGGTATAAGTACATTGTGAAATTCGGGGACCAGATTGTCAGAGCCTATGGGGTGACGCTTTTTGAGACGGTGGTAGGCTCTGTGTGGACGATCCTGCTGTGTAGCATGTTCGGTTATGCCTTAAGCCGCAGTACATTCCGGCTGCGTGGGGGTCTCACGGTATTTTTGCTGATTACCATGCTGCTCCACGGTGGTGGATTGTCGGAGTTCATTCTTAAATCCAATGTATACCACCTGCGCAACAATCTGCTGGTATTGATTCTGCCCGGGGTCAGCGCCTACACCTGTATAGTCATGCGCACCTTTATCAAATCCAATGTGCATGACTCCCTGATTGAGTCAGCAAAAATAGACGGGGCGGGGGAATTCTATATCTATGTGAAAATTGTGCTGCCGCTGATCAAGCCGGTGTTGGCTGCCCTGGGCTTTATGGAGGCCATCGGACACTGGAACCAGTGGCAGACCTCCTATCTGTACATGAGCGAGCCGAAGCTTGCCACTCTGCAGCAGATTCTCATGAAGATAGAAAACGGCATGGAATACCTGAAGCGGAATATGAACGCGTCCCCGGAGATGGCAAAGCAATTGGCCCAGATGCCTTCTGTGGCCACCAAAATGGCGGTGCTGGCAGTGGTCACAGGCCCCATTATCATCGCCTATCCGTTCTTCCAGAAATATTTCATCAAAGGAATCACCATCGGCGCGGTGAAAGGGTGAGATGGACGCGCAGGGATGCTATCTATTATTGTACCAATAAAGAAGCGCCGCTGTTATAGAGACTGCGGAAACGGAATGGATAAATCGCCCCAAAAGATCTGCGCCGGCCGGGCAGAATCTGGGTTCAAAAGCGGGGCTGTTTATAAAACGGGAGTTCTCTCCCGAAGTCTGTTTACTTGATAAGTTTAACTTACATTGGAAAGAGGAGGAGAAAATGAAGAAAAAATTAGTGGCACTTACACTGTCGGCTGTTATGGCACTGTCTTTGATAGGATGTGGCAGTCAGGGCAGCGGAGGGAATCAGGAGAGCAGTAAGGATTCGTCTTCCCAGCAGGAGTCAGAGGCAAAGGAATCACAGGAAGCAACCGGTAAGGAAGAATCCAGTGAGGAAGCATCTGGGGATAGCGCAGGGGAGCCTGTGACGCTGCGGATTTGGTTCCAGGAACCCTCCCTGGGAGACGAGGGAAAGATTGCGGATTATATCAATGAGCTGCCCCAGGTGAAAGATTTGAATGTTAAGATTGAAATCTGCAAGTGGAATTGGGATAGGAGCAATCTCCCTCTGCAGATTGCGGGAGATGAACAGATGGATATCGGCTGGGACGGCGGTTCGGACTTTATCAGCCGGGTAAATATGGATGCCTATGCGGACATTTCAGAATATCTCGAAAATGATCCTGAGTTTTACAATGCCATACCGGAATCCTTGTGGCTGGGCACTACCCTAAGGGGAGGCATCTACGGTGTGCCCACTTATAAAGAACTGGGCGAGCAGTGGGCGCTTCTGATAGATAAGAACGTGCTGCAAAAGACCGGCATCGATGCTGCTTCTATCAAAACCATAGCCGATGCGGAGCCGCTCTTAAAGGCCATGCAGGAGCAGAGCCTGGGTGCCATGTACATTGCAAACTATCAGGAGTCCCTGAAGCTGGGAATGTTTGATGCCTATGATTTCACACCGTATTATCTTGGCGTCATCAATCGCAGTGATGCGGCAAAAGTGGAAAATCTCTACGAGACTCAGAAGTTTGCGGACTATGTGAAGCTGATGTATGACTGGAACCAGAAAGGATATATTCCAGAGGAGGCTTTGACGGACAGCGTGAACTGGGTAAACAGTCAGCACGAGTTGTATGGAAACTACTGCCTCAGGTATTGCTCCTATGCGCCTTATACGGAGAAGAACAATGTAGACTACGATTTGGAGCCTATTTTCCTGGAACAGCCTGTGGTTACCAACGATGCCACCAGAGGCTCTATCTTCGGCATCTACAAGAAGTGCAAGAATCCGGAAAAGGCATATCAGTTTCTGAAGCTGTGGAACACGGATCCGGAGATAAAGAATGCCATTACATGGGGAATTCCCGATGTGCATTACAGGCTGGTGGACGGACAGTTGGAGGATCTGAACAAGGAGTCTTCCTATGTGTGCATGAACTGGGCCAGCGGCAACGTGATGCTCAGCTATACCACCGTCAATGAGCCAAAGGACAAGTACGAGCAGTACGAGAAATGGAACCAGAGCGCGGTTCCAGCAGCGGATCTGGGTATCGTCTACAATTTTGACGAAGTCAGCGATAAGGTTACCAACTGCACCGCGGTGCTGGAGGAGTACCTGACGCCCTTAATCTTAGGCTTTGTGGAGCCCGAGAGCGGCATCGAACAGCTAAATCAGAAGCTGAAAGACGCGGGCGTAGAGGACGTCATCGCAGCCCAGGATGCGCAGTATCAGGACTTTTTGCAGGATAAGTAAAGAGGAATAGGTAAAAGCGGAACAGAATAAGGAAGCGCGGTGAAAGGGGCCGCCTTACCGGAGAGGACTCGCACCGGGAATGTCTGTCCATAGGGCAGTGGGGGCGAACTTTCGGTATGGCGGCCTCTTATCTGTGGAAGATTGGGAAAAAGATTTTCCGTGGAATACCGGATTGTGGCAGATGGTGCAAAGATGCCCTGCCCGGAAGCGCGGGAAGAGAGGAAAATGGCAAAGGCCAAAGAAATATGTATGGAAGATTATATGGAAGAAAAGAAAGACAGAATGGAACTGTCGGATGTATTTGTGTGCGAGGACAGGGAGCGGTCCACCTATTTTAAGCATGTGGCGGCGCCCCTTTTTCGCAAAAGCTTTCAGGTGGAGGAGGGAGCGGCCTTTGGAGAGCTCTCCATCTGCGGCCTGGGATTTTACGAGCTTTTTGTGAACGGCAGCAGAATTACCAAAGGACCTCTGGCTCCCTATATCTCCAACCCGGACCACATCGTATATTACGATTCCTATGTCATCACCCCATGGCTGCGGCCCGGGGAGAATGTCATCGGCATTATGCTGGGGGACGGCTTTCAAAACAGCAAGACATGCGTGTGGGATTTTGACGGCAATGTGTTCAATGCCGCTCCCAGACTGGCCGTTCTGGTGCGGATTGGAGGAAATATCCGGTTTGATGTCCGGAATTTTAAATGCAAAAAAGGTCCGGTGGTGTTCAATGACCTGCGATCCGGCACCTTTTATGACAGGAGGCTGGAAGACCCAGGCTGGAATCAGCCGGGCTTTCTGGAGGATGAAAGCTGGCATGAGCCCCTTGCGGCAGACAGACCCAGGGGCCAGGCGAAATACTGTGAGGCGGAGCCCATAGCTGTGACAAAAGAACTGCCCCCTGTGAGCGTTCGTGAGGGAGAACTGACGAAATATCAGCCCAGGGAAGATGTGCGCAGATGGCTTTCGGGCAGGAATCCCCAGGAGGAAAAGCCCTCCGGCACCGGGGGATACCTGTTTGACTTCGGGGAGAACAACGCCGGCATTTTCCGGCTGCGAATCAAGGGGAAGCCCGGGCAGCGAATCGATATCCAGTGCGCGGAGCAGCTTGTGGACGGTAAGGCCGACTACAACAATACCAACTTTTTCCCCGATGGGTATGTGCAGAGGGACATTTACATTGTGGGAAGCAGAGAGGAGGAGATTTACGAGCCCTTTTTTACCTATCACGGCTTCCGCTATCTGTACGTGTCCGGCATTACAACGGAACAGGCTTTTGAAGAGGGATTCCTCACGTATCTGGTGATGAGCTCAGGGCTGGAGGAGAGGGGCGATTTTTCCTGTTCGGACGCCACAGCCAACCGGATTTTCCAAATGGCGAGACGCAGCGACCGCGCGAATTTTTACTATTTTCCCACAGACTGCCCTCACCGGGAGAAGAACGGCTGGACAGGGGACGCCCAGGTTTCCGCGGAGCACATGATTCTGACCATGGGCGTGGAGAGAAGCTGGAGGGAATGGCTCCACAATATCCGCTGTGCACAGAGGTCTAACGGCATGCTTCCCGGCATTGTGCCCACGGGAAGCTGGGGATATGACTGGGGGAACGGACCGGCCTGGGACAGGGCTTTGTTTGAACTGCCCTACATGACATTCCGCTACCGCGGAGATAAGGAAATCATCCTGGAGAATGCCCACGCCATGCTCTCCTACCTGGAATATCTCTCCAGAGCCCGGGATGGGGAGGGAATTGTATCCCTGGGGCTGGGAGATTTAGGGCCGGTAGATCGGGAGAACAGCTCCGACTATCTGTTGCCTGTGGGCTTTACGGACAGCGTGATGGCAGTCTGCATGTGCGTCGAGGCGGCGGAGATGTTCGGAGCAGTGGGACTGAAGCTCCACGAAAAATACGCAGCACAGTTGGGAGCAGAGTTCAGAGCGGCAGTGAGGAGAAGCTACATTGATTTCGGCAGGATGCTGATGCGGGGGAACTGTCAGAGCGGCCAGGCCATGGGGATTTTCTATGATATCTTTGACAGTGGGGAGAAGCCCGAGGCATTCAGGCGTCTTCTGGAAATCATAGAAAAGGATGGGAGGAAGATGACTTGCGGATTCCTGGGGGCCCGAGTACTGTTCCACGTGCTGGCCGCTTTCGGCCAGGCACAGCTAGCCTATGAAATGATTACAGGAACGAAATACCCCGCCTACGGATATTTTGCCCGGAGGGGAGACACCACGCTCCCGGAGCAGATACAGCCGGATGAAAGGCGCAGAATGCTTTCCGGGAACCACCACTTTCTGGGGGACGTGGCCGGCTGGTATATTCAGTGGCCAGGAGGCATCCATATAAAAAACAGTAGAAAGATTTTCGTGAAACCGTGTTTCATACCGGGACTGGAGCATGTGAAAGCCAGCCACAGGCTTCCGGTGGGAGAGGTAAGGGTGGCATGGCAGCGGGAAGAGAACGGAATCCTGCTGGAGGCAGAATGGCCAAAGGAAGTATCCTGTGACCTGGAGTTGGAGCCTGGGTATGTGTTTGCCGGGGCCAGCAATTCCTGGCTGGCGGGAGGAGATGTCTCTGAGGACTGCGGGGGCCGGAGGCGCGTGCGACTGGTGGTGTCCGCCTGCTAGTCCGGCGGCGGGGATAGAAGAAAAGTAGGACTCCACTTACTCAAAACAAGGCAGCAAAACAACACAGATAATCCTGTCTCCATCCCTCTCATACCGCAGCCCATACGCCTCTCCGAACACGAACTGGATGCGCTGCTGTACATTGATGACGCCCAGCCCGCTGCTGCTCCGCGCAAGTTCCCTCTGCCCTGACAGACAGGCATTCAATAGCGCAGCCAAATCTTTTGCTGTCTTTCCCGAGGGGACATCATTACAAATGTGAATGAGGATGTTCCCTTTTTCCCTCTCATTTATAACCTGAAGTGAAATCCGGCATGCGCCATCGGGACTGCGTCCGCCGTACTGAACCGCATTCTCCACCAGAGGCTGGATGATGGTTTTGGGGATTTTACAGGCTGTCGCCTCCCGGCTGACCTGACTGGAATACAGCAGCAGATCCCCGTAGCGGAACCGCTGGATGGAGATATAATCCTCCACCATCTGCAGCTCCTCCGCCAGCGTCACAAGCTGCTCCGGGTCGTTGATATTGTAGCGCAGCAAGCTCACCAGGCAGGAGAGGGTATCGGTAAGATCCGTCTGTCCCTGAATCATGGCAGCGCAGCCTACGGAATCCAGAGTGTTATAGAGAAAATGAGGATTGATCTGAGCCTGGAGAATCTGGAATTTCAATTGCTTTTGCCTCTCCGCATAGTCCATAGTCTGCTGAATCAGCGCCTCCTGCTTTTCCACCATCTGATTAAAACTCCGGTAAAGGATACCGATTTCGTCCTGAGAGCGATAGGGCGCAATGGGAGTAAGACTCTGTTTTTCCATATGACGGCTCAAAGCTTTTACAGGGCGCGTCACATACCGGGAGAACAGAGCCGTGAGCAGAATGCCTACGAGAATCACCAGCAGACTCATCCCCAGAAATGTCTGCAGTTGAATACGGATCTGCCTGTTGTAGAACTGCACCGGCGTAAGGCAGCAGAGACGCACATTGCTCTCCAGATTCTGCTCCCAGGAGAGATAGGACACATCCTGCATCCGGGCGTAGCGCTTTTTCTGGGCGGCAGAATTGGAGACGTTCACGTCTTCAAATGTACAAATATCATCCAGATTCCGGTTCAGAAGCCCTGGGTCCTTTGCATAGACAATGCGCCCATAACGGTCCGTGATGAAAAAGAGCGAATCGCTTTCTGAGAACAGTCCCTCCATCTGGCCAGTGATCCAGGAGACATCAATGCCAATGAGAAAAGTGCCGATGGAATAATGCCGGGGGAGCCCGTCAAAGAGAAAAAGCCCGTCCATGCGCTTTGCAATCCAGATAGTGTCATTGTTTTCCGGCTCCATGAACCAGAAAGAGGAATCCGCCTGCCCTGTACTCTGAAACCAGGCAGAGTCCAGGAGATTTCGCTCGGAAAGGATGTGAAAAGGGGAACTGACATACTCCTTTACCGATTTTTTCAAAAAAATTTCTTCCGGGGAGGAGAGAAAATCCGTCATGGGAAAATCCTCATGCAAAAACAGAACCGCCTTGTACCGGATATCCGAACCGATGACAGAGTCGCACAGAGTCTGCAGCCTCTTGTGCAGATAGCGGTAATTGTGCCAGGCATCGTAGAAATTCCCCGTGTCCTCCTCCAAAAGGGGCGCCATGGAGGGAATCTCTGTGCTAATCAGGTCGCAGAGCGTCTCAGTCCTGCGGAAGAAATCATTTACCTGCCGGGAGTGGCTCTCCATCACCAGTTGGGTGGAGGCGTCCAGGGACTCCGTCACATATCCCAGAAAGCTCCTGTAGATAATGCTTCCCTCAAAAAACAGGGAAAGCAGGAGGATGAGGACGAAGAGAAGAAACAGTTTGACGGTGAGGCGTTTGCATCTGCGCATAGTCATGGGAAACTCCTGTTGCGGGATATTTCATGCAGTCTGTACTCATTGGGGGTCAGTTCCAGTTGCTTTTTAAAGCTTCTGCAAAAATAATTGCTGCTGGAATACCCGCAGGCCAGCGCAATCTCCGATATGGTCAGCTGCGTATTCTTTAAAAGCCTGCAGGCATGGTTCAGCCGCAGACAGGTGATATAAGAACTGATATTCTCCCCGGCCTCACGCTTGAAAAGCTTGCTGAGATAATCCTCCGAGAATCCGAAATGGGCAGCGATGGCGGGCAGCCCCAGCTGCTGCCAGTGCAGGTTCTTCATAATATAGAGCTTCACCTGCTCCACGGTTCTGCCGCCAAAGCTTTGCTCCTTTGCCCCAGGCGCCTGGCCCGTAAGATAGTCGAAATACAGCTCCCGACAGAAAGCCGTGGCCTCTGTCTTCCTGGAAAAGCCGGAGAGCTCTGCCAGCGCGGTCTGCCGCTGTCTGTGCAGAGACTCCCCGCTCTCGTCCAATTTTTCCAGAGTGTCAAAGAGGAGATTGATTAACACAGTGCAGACATTCAGCAAAAGCGAGAAATCGGTTTCCAGACTGTCCGACAATTTCTGAAAAAGCGCCTCAAAATATGCGGCATTTCCATTCCGAAACTCCAGGGACAGCTCATCGGGAAAGGAATCGCCCTGGAGCAGACTGTGGACAAAAGAGCGGTTGTGGAAAGCGGCGGACAATTGCCGCAGAAGTTCGGTAATTTGTTTAAGCTTCTTTGTGTCTATGGGCTTCAGGATATATTCCGTAACGCCATAGTGCAGAGCCTGCCTGGCCACATTGAAATCCTCATAGGCGCTTAAGAAAATGATGGCCACATGGTCGGATACAGCCCTGATCCTGGTACACAGCTCTTCCCCGCTCATCTCAGGCATCTTCAGGTCGGAGATGACCACATCCGGCCGGACGGCGTGGAAGCGCTCCAGCCCCTCCGCCCCGTTTGACGCCTCCGCCACAATCTCGCAGCCTGTCTCCGGCCAGGGGATCAGCTGCCTGAGACATTTCCGCACATTCATATCATCGTCTATGATCATTACCTTTAACATGGAACCTCCCCAAAGACATTTTCCTCTGTTACCATAGAATACGCTTCTTCTATTTTAATATACAAGCTCCCGGCGGGCAAGCCGGGAGAGAAATCTTGTCGGAATTGTGCTATGAAGTGCGGAAAAGTGCAAAAAAGACATTTTGTGATTCTTGATAGAAAATTGGGTCTGTGTTATAGTAGAAGTACTACAAGAAATATAATGTGATGAGCGGGAGGGAATGAATATGAGGTGTATCAATTGTGGATATGAAAACGATGAAAACGCTCATTTTTGTATAAAATGTGGTTCAGGTCTGGCATATAACCGGAATCCCTTGGAGGGAATAATGACTCAGTTAGTGAAAGACAGCATTTTTACCGTAATGTGTATTTTATATACGGCAGGTATAGTCTTTTTGCTAATCAGCAGGGAACTGCCCATTATAAAAATACTGATGGCTATTTTTCTCTGGCTGCTTTATGCGCAGTGCAAGAACGGGATTGTAGATTCAAAGTATATGCGCTGTATCAGCGGTACCATTTTTGCCTCCTGTGTGGTGAGATGTGTTTTGGGTTGTCTGCTAGTAGCTTTCGGATTTTTCCTGGTTGCCGTAGCCGCTATGATGGAGACGTCAAGCCAGTGGAGGGAGTTCTATTTTATCATCAGTCCATATATAGACAGATATAATAGGATTGATAGCATTGGCAGGGGTTATGAATACCAATTCCTGGCCATAATGGCGGTTGTCCTGATAATGGCTGCGATAATCTTCATAATTATAAATGTGGCGGGAATGCGTTCCATCCATCGTCTCGCAAAATCGCTTTATAAAAGTCTCAATGACGGGAAATGGAACATTGTCTGCGGGTCGGCACGGACCTGGCTTATGGTATTTGGCGTTTTCACCGGGTATGCTGCCATAATGTCAGGAGAGGTATTTTCTTTTTTCGGAGGAGGATGTGTGGCGGCAGCGCTTATCTTAGGCAGTGTTTTGGTCAAGAAGTATTTGAAACGTTTTGAATAAATTTGCTTCGTACGGGCAAATGGGGAGGCGGCCTGCCATGCACTATGTAAAAGCAAAAGGAATCTTATCGCCCCAAAATGGAATGAATCTCTACAGAGGCTGTACCCATGGCTGCATTTACTGCGATTCCAGGAGCAAATGCTATCACATGGAGCACGCGTTCGAGGACATTGAGATTAAGGAAAACGCCATTGACCTGTTGGAGCATGCCCTTATCCATAAGCGCAAAAAATGCATGATCGGCACAGGGGCTATGACGGATCCGTACATTCCGCTGGAGACGGAAATCGGCAATATGCGCAAAGCCCTGGAACTGATCTGCCGGCATGGTTTCGGGGTTACGGTGCAGACAAAATCAGACCGTATTTTGAGGGATTTAGATCTTTTCCGGAAAATAAACGAAAAGACAAAATGTGTGGTGCAGATGACCCTGACCACCTGCGACGAGGAACTGTGTAAAAAAATAGAACCCAACGTAAGCACTACAAAAGAGCGCTTTGCGGTGCTGAAACGGCTGCGGGACGAGGGTGTCCCTACCGTGGTATGGCTGTCCCCCATCCTGCCCTTTCTCAACGACACGGAAGAGAATATTTGCGGTATACTGGATATGTGCATTGAGGCAAAGGTCTACGGCATCATCTGCTTTGGCATGGGTATGACCTTAAGAGAGGGAAACAGGGAATACTTTTATGCGCAGTTAGACAGAATGTTTCCCGGATTAAAGGAAAGATATATTTGGACATACGAAAATCAGTACAGCATCGAAAGTCCAAACGGCAGGCATCTGATGAGGCTTTTCAGGGAAAGATGCGCAGAGCACGGAATTATCCATGAGGTTGACGAGGTCTTCGGATACCTGCAGACTTTTGAGGAAAAAGGCGCCGGTGAACAGCTGAGTTTCTGGTAGCACGAGAGGTAAGTATTGACTCCCGACAGGGAAAATAGTAGTATAAGGTAAGCGGAGATAAAAGGGGCAATCGGATTCGATTGTCCTTTTTTTGTCCCCCAAATTTTCCGTTTACAACGGACGGTAAGATACTGCAGGAATACAAAGGAGAAACCGATGGGAAATCAGTACGGATATGTGCGCGTAAGCACAAGGGAGCAGAATGAGGACAGGCAGATGATTGCCTTAAACAGTGCCGAAGTGCCAAAACAGAACATTTATGTGGACAAGCAGTCCGGAAAGGATTTTAACCGTCCCATGTACCGGAAACTGCTGCGGCGCCTGCGCCAGGACGACCTGCTCTACATCAAAAGCATTGACCGCCTGGGCAGAAATTATGGGGAAGTGCTGGAGCAGTGGCGGATTCTGACCAAGGAGAAGAAAGTGGACATCGTGGTGCTGGACATGCCCCTGCTGGATACCAGACGGGGCAAGGACTTGGTGGGGACATTCTTAAGTGACATCGTGCTGCAGGTGCTGTCTTTTGTGGCGGAGAATGAGCGGAAGAACATCAGGGAAAGACAGCGGGAGGGAATCGAGGCGGCAAAGCTGCGGGGCGTAAATTTCGGAAGACCTCTAAAACCCCTGCCGGAGAACTTTGAGGAGGCCTGTGAGCGGTGGAGGGCGGGAGAGATCACGGGAAAGGAGGCGGCAAGGCTCTGCGGCATGCCTTATACGTCCTTTTACCGAAAGGCCGGATATTGCAAGGGGCAGTAGACTTCTTTTTTTCTTTATGATATAATCTCTTTGTTCGTGACAGGAGAGGGCCGGACGGCTCCATCATGAGAGCTTTCATGGATTTCAGAAGAGGAGTGGAGTAGAGGATTATGAAGATTACAGTTGTAGGAACGGGCTATGTGGGCCTGTCGCTGGCAGTGCTGCTGGCTCAGGAGAATGAAGTGACGGCGCTGGATATCGTTCCCGAAAAGGTGAAATTGATCAATGAGAGACAATCCCCCATCAGGGATGCGGAGCTGGAGGAATACCTGCGGGAAAGACCGCTCCATCTGTCGGCTACAACGGATGCGCAGGCGGCGTACGCAGACGCGGATATCATCGTTGTGGCCACACCTACCAATTACAACAGCAAGAATAACTATTTTGACACATCAGCGGTGGAAAGTGTAGTGGAGGCGGCCCTAAAGGCCAATGCCCGGGCCAGCATCGTGATAAAATCCACCATCCCGGTAGGATATACGGCTAAACTCAGTGCGCAGAAGCGGACGGACCGCATTCTGTTCAGTCCGGAATTTTTGCGGGAGACAAAGGCTCTGTATGACAATCTGTACCCCTCCAGGATTATCGTGGGTTACGATACGGGAAATCGGGAAATGCACAAAAGAGCCGAAAACTTTGCGGGCCTTTTGGCGGGGGCAGCCCTGAAGAAAGAGGTGCCTGTGCTTCTCGTCGGCTCCACGGAAGCCGAAGCCGTGAAGCTCTTTGCCAACACCTATCTGGCGCTGCGGGTGAGCTTTTTCAATGAGCTGGATACATACGCGGAGGTGAAAGGCTTAGACACCAGGCAGATCATAGAGGGTGTCTGTCTGGATCCCAGGATCGGGGACCATTACAACAATCCGTCTTTTGGTTACGGCGGGTACTGCCTGCCTAAGGATACCAAACAGCTGTTGGCCAATTACAGCAATGTTCCGGAGAATCTCATTGAGGCCATCGTGGAATCCAACCGTACCAGAAAGGAATTTGTGGCGGACCAGGTATTGCGGAAAGCGGGCTATTACTCCTATTCCGAGCAGTCGGATTATGACAGCTCCTACGAGACGACGACGACTGTAGGCGTATACCGTCTCACCATGAAGAGTAACAGCGATAACTTCCGCCAGAGTTCCATCCAGGGCGTCATGAAGCGCATCAAGGGCAAAGGGGCCAATATCGTGATTTACGAGCCCGCCCTGGAGGATGGGAGCACCTTTTTCGGCAGTCTGGTGATAAATGACCTGGAGGAATTCTTCCGCCGGTCGGACTGCATTATCGCAAACCGCTACGACGCCTGCCTGGATCCGGTTGCGGACAAGGTGTATACCAGAGATTTATTCAAACGGGATTGACAGAAATCGGAAAAAAACTTATGATAAGAAGCAGACGTCAGGGATATGCGTCTTTATAGCATGGATAGAAACAAAGCCGGAAAACAGAGAGGAGGAAGTCGGGCAGAGACTGCCTGACAGGAGATATGGCACTGAGTAAAAAGCCTGTGACGGGCATGCGGGATATACTGCCGGAGGAGATGCAGATTCGGGATTATGTCATCGGCGTGATCAAGGATACCTACGGTAAATACGGATTTACTTCCATCGAGACTCCCTGTGTGGAGAACATAGCCAACCTGACCAACAAGCAGGGCGGCGACAATGAGAAGCTGATTTTCAAGATTTTAAAGAGGGGCGAGAAGCTGAAGATAGCGGAGGCTGTGGCGGAGGAGGAAGTGGTGGACGGCGGGCTGCGCTATGACCTGACCGTGCCGCTGGTGCGGTATTATTCCAACAATGTCGCCCAACTGCCTACCCCGTTCAAGGCGCTGCAGACGGGCAGCGTGTGGCGGGCGGACAGGCCCCAGAGAGGGCGGTTCCGCCAGTTTACCCAGTGCGATATCGACATTTTCGGGGAGGCCTCCAATCTGGCGGAGATCGAGCTGATTTTGGCCACCACCACCACCCTTGGGAAAATCGGCTTCAAAGACTTTGAAATCCGCATCAACGACAGGCAGCTTCTGAAAGCCATGGCGGCAGACAGCGGATTCAAAGAGGGGGATTATGACAGCGTCTTCATTGTCTTGGACAAGATGGACAAGATCGGCATGGACGGCGTGAGGGCGGAGCTTCTGGAGAACGGATTTGCTTCAGACACAGTGGAGCGCTATCTGGAACTGTACGCGGGCCTGGAGCAGGCTCAAGACGGTCTGCAGTATGCGGCGGAGAAGCTGGGGGAATCTCAGGTTCAGGGGATTTCGGCGGTGGAGGGCCTGCGGGAGATCATAGACAGCGTAGAGGCGGCGAAGACGGCAGATTTCCGGATGGTATTCGACCCTACGTTAGTGCGGGGGATGTCTTATTATACGGGTCCCATCTTTGAGATCGCTATCCCTGGCCTGGGCGCAAGCTGCGGAGGCGGCGGCAGGTATGACAAGATGGTGGGGAAATTCACCGGCAGGGACGTGCCGGCCTGCGGATTCTCTATCGGTTTTGAGCGGATTATCCTGCTTTTGATGGAGAGCGGGTTCCAGGTGCCGAATGCGCCGAAAAAGACAGCCTACCTGGTGGAGAAAGGCGTGGAGGGCCAGGCCATGGCTGATGTAATCGCCAAAGCCCAGAAAGCAAGAGAAGAGGGCGGGCAGGTGCTGGTGGTTCGGATGAACAAGAACAAGAAATTCCAGAAAGAGCAGCTGGAGGCCGAGGGGTACCGGGAATTCGTGGAGTTCTACAGGGAAGCTTTGAAGAATTAGCTGCCGGAGGCTGATCGCAGCAAACGGCGGAAGCATTTCCGGGGCAGCGAAAAAAGAATACGAAACATCAAATATAAAAGACGGGAATGCGATAAATAGATAGGAAATAGACGAAAAAATACAGAATAGAATAGCGTCATAGCAAGGACACGGAAAACGAGGAATCAAAATGGCAGAGTCAATGAAAGGTTTAAAAAGGACACATCGCTGCGGGGAACTCTCCGCGGCAAACATCGGCGAAAAGGTCACCGTCATGGGCTGGGTACAGAAACAGCGCAACAAAGGCGGCATCATTTTTGTGGATCTGCGGGACCGGGCAGGCATCCTGCAGGTGATTTTCGAGGAGGCGGACTGCGGGGCGGAAAATTTCGCCAAGGCCGAGAAGCTTCGCAGCGAGTTCGTGGCGGCAGTGACGGGCAGAGTGGAGAAGCGCGCAGGAGCCGTGAACGAGAACCTGGCCACGGGCCAGATCGAGATCCGTGCGGAGAGCCTTAGGATTCTCTCCGAGGCGGAGACGCCGCCTTTCCCCATTGAGACGGATTCCAAAACCAAGGAAGAACTGCGTCTGAAGTACCGTTACCTGGATCTGCGCAGGCCTGATCTGCAGCAGAATCTGATGCTTCGCAGCAGGATGACGGCGGCTGTCCATGCCTTTTTAAAGGAAGAGGGATTCCTGGAGGTGGAGACGCCGATTTTAAATAAATCCACCCCGGAGGGGGCCAGAGACTACCTGGTGCCCAGCCGGATCCATCATGGCTGTTTTTACGCGCTGCCCCAGTCGCCCCAGATTTTCAAGCAGCTGCTGATGTGCTCCGGGTACGACAGATATTTCCAGATCGCAAAGTGCTTTCGCGACGAGGACTTAAGGGCGGACAGACAGCCGGAGTTTACCCAGATCGACCTGGAGATGTCCTTTGTGGACCAAGAGGATGTGATGGACGTCACTGAGCGGATGGTGGCAAAGGTCTGCAAGGAGGCAGTGGGACTGGACGTGGCGCTGCCCATGAAACGGATGACCTGGGACGAGGCCATGAGGCGGTTCGGTTCGGACAAGCCGGACACCAGATTCGGCATGGAACTGACGGACGTATCGGATACGGTAAAAGGCTGCGGCTTTGGCGTGTTCACCGGAGCGCTGGAGGCCGGCGGCAGCGTACAGGGCATCAATGTAAAAGGGCAGGCCGAGATGCCCAGGAAGAAGATCGACGCTTTGGTGGAGTTCGCCAAAGGCTATGGCGTGAAAGGGCTGGCCTATCTGTCCGTACAGCAGGACGGAAGCTATAAATCCTCCTTTGCCAAGTTTATGACGGAGGAGGAACTGCAGAACCTGGCGGCGGCCATGGCCGGGGAGCCGGGGGATTTGCTGCTCTTTGCGGCGGACAAGCTGAAATTGGTATGGTCCGTGCTGGGGGCGCTTAGGGTGGAACTGGCAAAGCAGCTGGGGATGCTGGACGAGAACCAGTACAATTTCCTCTGGGTCACGGAGTTCCCTCAGTTCGAATGGAGCGATGAGGAAGAACGGTATGTGGCCATGCACCATCCGTTTACCATGCCCATGGAGGAGGATCTGGAGCTTCTGGAGACAGAGCCGGGCAAGGTGCGGGCAAAAGCTTATGATATTGTAGTCAACGGCATGGAGCTGGGCGGCGGCAGCGTCAGGATTTTCCAGAGCGATGTGCAGGAGAGGATGTTTGAGGCGCTGGGCTTTACCAAAGAAAAGGCTCACGAACAGTTCGGCTTCCTGCTGGATGCTTTTAAATACGGGGTGCCGCCTCACGCGGGACTTGCCATCGGCTTGGAGCGGTTCGTGATGCAGCTGGCAAAGACGGACAATATCCGGGACGTCATCGCGTTCCCCAAGGTCAAGGACGCCTCCTGTCTGATGTCGGACGCGCCGGGAACGGTGGAGGCAAAGCAGCTTGAGGAGCTGCATTTGCAGGTGACGGAGTAGGAGATGTATGAGGCTAGGTATCTTCTTTCGATAGAAGAGTTGATAAACGAAGTTCCGGAACAGGATTTAGGACAAGGTTCAGCACGAGAGGCCCTCTTTCAGAGGGCCTCTTTCAGAGTTGACGAAGAGAGGCGCGAAAAAGCCAGGCGCATGAGGACGGCCAGGGCGCGGGCAGCCTGCCTGGGGGGCGGGCTTTTGCTGCAGCTGGCTGTGGGGGAGGCGGTCCGCGCAGGCAGCGCGGGCAGTTTTTACGACTTAGGAAGATATTCTGTCACTGAATTGCTGGAGAGATTAGAGGATCTCCCATATTTCCCTCTTGCATACCGATATGGGGAGAACGGAAAACCGTATTTCAGGGATTTTCCATTACAGTTCAACCTGTCCCATTCAGGGAACTACGTCCTCTGCGCCGTCTCCGAAGAGGAAATCGGAGCAGATATCCAGCAGCACTGCGGGAAAAACGTGGAGAAGATTTCCGGGCGCTTTTTTTCGAAGCGGGAAGCGGAGGCGATAGCGGCAGAGCAGGCGGGCGAGGAGCGGGAGAAGCTGTTCTACAGGCTGTGGGCCAGGAAAGAGGCCTATGGGAAGCTGACAGGCAAAGGCATTGCAGGGGTTCTGGAGACGGAACTATTGCCCCGGGAGGCCCAGGAGCCGCAAGGCAGCGCTGGCCTGAAATCTGCACACATTGACGCCATGGTTTTGCCAAATGGCAGACGTCTGCTCTGGGAGGAATTTATATTGACGGTTGCTAAAACTTGCCAAGTTACCCGACTCACGAGCGGAAAGCAACATATACTTGCACGACAGTTAAATTTACAGTATGCCCCGACTGCAAATTTTACCGCTTATGAGAATGACATAATGAAAGAGATGTCTTTCAATGTGGAAAACTATCCTGAAGATAACTACAGCATTGCTTTCTGCCAGTTTGGCATCTGAACACATGGGAAAGTTTTTATGGTATAAAAGAAAAAACTATTGACTGTTCCAAAGTTTTTCACATATACTAATAAAAAGGAGGCATCTATGAAAATTATTATTAGACCCCACTATTTAGATATGCTGAAAACTTATCGTGACGTGCCGCTGGTGAAAATCCTAGCGGGTATACGCCGCTGCGGAAAATCCACAATTTTGGAAATGCTGCAGAATGATTTGATAAAAAGCGGCATTCCTGCAGACCACATCATCCGCATGCGCTATACCTCAGAGGATTTTGACGATGGCATGACGGATAAGGATATGTACCATGGTATCAGGGAGAAAATGACCGATGGAGAGCGCTATTATCTCTTGCTGGACGAAGTGCAGGAAATCACCGGTTGGGAAAAAGCCGTCAACAGTCTGCTTGAAAACGCCAACACGGATCTGTATGTAACCGGATCCAATTCCAGGCTGATGTCAAGTGAGATATCCACCTATCTGACAGGACGATATGTCTCTATTCCTGTGTTTACTCTGTCCTTTGCCGAGTATATCGAGTTCAAAAAAGAAAGCGGAGCCACGCCCAAAGAAATGCTTGCCGAATACATTCGCATGGGCGGCTTCCCGGTTGTGGCGCTGAGTCAGTTTGATCAAAGAACTGCCTATCAGATCATTGAGGGCATATACCATTCCGTTATCACAAGCGATATAACGAAACGACATCATATCACAAACTTTGATCTATTCAACCGCGTTGTAAAATATGTGGTTGAAAACGTGGGCAAGACCTTTTCCGCTAACGCTATCGTGAAGTTCCTGAAAAGCGAGGGGCGCTCCCTCTCTGTGGAATCGGTGTACAACTATCTGGAATGGCTGGAAAAAGCCTTTGTCATCTACCGCTGTCAGCGGTACGACCTGCAGGGAAAATCCGTGCTGAAAACCCAGGAGAAATTTTATCTTGCCGATGCTTCTCTGAAATATTGCATGATGGGATTTCACCCTACAGCCGTTGCGGCTATGCTTGAAAATATTGTATATTTCGAACTGCGAAGAAAGGGCTACCAGGTGTATATCGGCAAGAACGAGACGAAAGAGATCGACTTTGTGGGGGTACGGCGGGATGAGCGCATTTATGTGCAGGTGTGCCGCAACCTGCCGGAGGAATCTGACCGCGAGCTTGCAAATCTTCTTGAAATCAGAGACCACTATCCGAAGTATATCGTCACCCTTGACGAACTTGCCGCAGGCAGCAATATCAACGGCGTGAGGATCGTGCATTTGGCGGATTTTCTTTTGAGGAAAGAATATTGAAAATTCATTCCTATACCCCGTGCCCGGTTTAGCGGACATCAATTTACTTGTCATCCTTTTGTTTACAGAAATGCTGTAGCAGATAAAGGAAGACTTTTTCCGATTCTGGTATCGTTTCGTTCCCAGGAATATGTCCGTCATCAGCGCGGGACGGATGCGGCTTGTCTATGAACAGGCAGTAAAGCGGTTCTACCCGGATTACATGTGTCTGGTCTTTGAGAAGATGTGCCGGGAGTATCTGCTGCGATATGCGAAGAATCTCCCCATGCTGCTAAGCGGTATAGGGCAGTGGTGGGGAACGGATCCAAAGACCCGCAAAGAGGTGCAGATCGACATTGTGGGCACGCCGACAGAGGGGAATGAATATCTCATCGGCTCCTGCAAATATCGAAACGAAAGGATTGGGACAGAAGAGCTGGAACTGCTCCGCAGATATGCGGAGGTGTTCCGGGGAGGCGCGAACTTTCACTATTACATTTTTTCAAAAGGCGGTTTTACGCCGGCATTACTGGAAGCCGAAAAACAGGGAGAGGTCACGCTGCTGACATTGGAAGATCTCTATAACTATTCCTCATAGTCTGCCAGAAACGGGTCGCCGATGTCGAGCCGGATGGGAGGCCTGTCAGTGGCAGGGGAACTAGGGGAGACGGGAGCATCAGGCATAGCAAGGCCGCGCGGGCAGGGATCCGTAGGCGTAGCGGGAGCCTGAGGGGAGGGATCCGCGGATGCAGTGGAAGCATGCGTGTCCGGAGCAGTAGGAAAAACGGAAGTGTGCGTGTCAGGGGCGGCAGGAAGAACAAAAGCGTGTGCGCAGGGTGTGGCTGGGGAAGCTGGCGTGCGGGTAACGGGCGCGGTTGGGAGGCAGGCCGGGGCATCGGCAGCCTGACAGAACTGCCTGGAAAACTGCAGATTCGCCTGGATCAGATTGTACTGCATCAATAGCTTCAAAGCCTGCGAAAGGCATTCGGGGGTATTGCAGTTTACCTCGCAGATGTCTTTCAGAGAATGCGACAGATTCAGAATGTCCAGGGATGTGATTGCCATAGCCGGTCTCCTGGGGGAACCTTTTCTTTTATTATACTCACGAACGGTCAAATTTGCCACCGGTTTACTATGCTTTATTGCTGCATTCAACATAAATGGAAACAGAATGTTTTCCGATCAGGATATTCTATCTGGTTTATTATGCTGCTATAATCAATCTTAAGATACAGCCGTGGTATAACATGTCCATACTCAAGGCAGGAAATGCCGAATGGCATAATGGGTGCTGTAAAATAATATCACAAAGGAGAAGATTGATATGGGTATGAAATGGAAAAATGGGGTCAAGAAGATTCTGACACAAGCTTTGGTTGCAAGTCTGCTGCTGGCTCCGGCAGTGCTGTCTCCCACAGGGACTGGCGAGGGAGACTTGCCCGGGGAGGTCCTGACCGGGAGCGAGCAGCCTGGGACGGGCAATGAGGGCGATGAGGGGATTATGCCCTGTGGGGATTGGGAGGAAGATAATCTCGTTAAGGCTGGTCAATAAATAAGTTCTATAGAGAAGTCTTCCTTAAAATATTTCTTTAATAAAGTGGCATTTTTATGAAGATTCATTAAAGTATTGATAGCATATGATTGTATAGCGGCAATATGTGCTTCTTTATAGCACATACACTCGCCTAAAGCCTGCGAATAGCAAAACAAAAAATATGCATAACCATTGGTGAAGTACTTCATGATATCCATATTGAATAGGGTAGGGAGTGTGGAAGCCTCATTATAAAGTTTTAATATATATAGGCTATGGCAGTACATAAAACCGGTGAAAGGTAAAATATTAACTTGAAGTAAAATATCTGGCTTTGTAAATTCTAGATAGGCTAATATCTGCAGGAAGTATAAAGAGCATAGGTGTGAATCTTTGGTGCATCTGTACTCATGGGCAATATTATTCAGAATGGATAGTTCCTCACAAGTTAGCCGATAGTTGCAAATTTGGTGAATGTCGAAATCCGGTAGAGTCAGTTTTAACGCTTCTAACAGACTATGGATTCTTTCATCCGGAGAGTCTTGTTGAAAGGCTATGCTACTAAGATACTCTTGGCGGTATAGAATATCATCTTTATCAAGAAGCTGTTCAATTTTTTTACAATAATTCGCAATTTTTTCTTTTGGTATATTTTGAAAATGAGTTATTTTGAAGTGCAAATCATAAAATTCAGCATCTTTTCTATTTCCCCAAAAAGGGAAAATTTTTCCAGAGATACCCAGCCGCTGCAATAGGGCAGCAGCAAGGGCAACATCGGGCTGCAGAGAATCATTCTCTATCTTGGAAAGCTTTGATTTACTGCACAAACCATGACACAGAACCGATTGACTGACATTCTGTTCCAAGCGCAAATCTTGAATCAGGTGCCCTAAGGTATAGGCATTCACGGTATCTGCTTCACGGATTCCGTCCGTTACATGGACGGAATCCGTGAAAACTTTTGCCGGGAATGCCGTTAAAGGAAGTGTAGGAAAGTCTTTCATGCTCCCGGTAATCCGATATTCAGTCTCCTTTTCAAGATAATCCCTGCATCGGGTGGCATAGCAGCTTTCGATTGCCTGGGCAGAGTAAATGGCTGCTTTTATATGTGTATCCGCAAGTTCGGTCTTTTCGGCATAATGACAGCATAATCCGGCCAGAAAGGTCAGTTCAATTAGAGGTGCGTCATAGGTATTCACAGCAGCCTTTTTGCGATAAGCGTCAGCAATTTCGAAAGCATTGTCAAAGTCTTTTACTCCAATCAGATATTTTACATAAACAATGGCAGCATCTGCCTGCATCCTCTCTTTTTCGATCAGTGCAAAGGTACTTTCCGCCAGACAGGTATCCAACTGTGCACAAATCTGGCGGCAGAGCATCGCCATATCCAGGTATAGAGCCTCCTGGGCTATTAATGTCAAAAGCTGAATCTCATTCTGCGATAGGAGGAGCGCATGAAAGTCCGACAAGTCAATATCCGGCCTCGTTATATGCAGTGCGTCCAGCAGAGTGTCATAATTCTCCTGATGAGAGCAGCACCCCGAAAGAAATTGCAGTCTGCAGTGGAGCAGCAGCCACTCCTGATAGTATAGCCGGTTGTCGGCCCAGTTCTTCTCCTCCAGCTTGCCAAGCTCTTCATAGGCAGACTCTAACTGCCAGGCATCCAGATAGAGACGGACACGCTTCAATCCATAGAAGCATTCAAACCCATCCCGGCTGCTGAAGACCGGAAAACGGCCATATTGTACCCCGGCGCGCTCCATAAGAGCCTGAAAGGTGACGTGGCTGACGTTTGCCGTGCCAGTCTCTATCCGGGAGAGCGCCTGCGGCGTGCAGATGCCCTCGGAGAGCTGTTCTTGCGTGAGTCCGGCTTTTATCCTGGCTTCCCTGATAAGCAGATTGGCGTTATGTACTGGCATGAGATATCCTCCATCGGGTGTGTTTGGTTTTTAGTGACAGAAATAATTATATTACGAAAGACTACAGAATGCAAGTACTCAACCTAAATGGAAACGAAAAGATTTCTGTCTGGTTAGTGGTAAACGGGATGGTTAAGGATTAAACTGTATTTAGTTCCAAGCGAGAGATAAAAAGGCAGCAGAAAGGCGGTATATAAAGATGGGGCGGATTATCAAAACACTCATCATCGAACAGAGAGAGGGATCGAACGGTAAAGAGCAAAGCTACAATTTTATGTTTGAGCAAAGAGGCGAAGAGGCTTTGGTGCTGAATATCGATACTGGAGTCTGGAAGATAGATTCCGGCTATAGAGAGTTAGCTAAAATGGCTGAGACAGAAAACACTGGTATACGTATTGGCAGCAATGGCCCAATATATGATCAGTTAATGGAAGATAAATTAATAAGCCAGGTTTCTGATGAAGCAAAGTACGAAGAGTTTAACTTATTGATTTTAGAAACTTCCGAGAAATGTAATCTGAGGTGCAGATATTGCTTTGAAAGTGCTACGAATTGCGGCGAAAATATGAGCAGCGAGACAGCAGTTAAAGCCTTTGAAAAGTTTATTGCACTTGAAAAATGCAGTACATCGGTTTGCGTGGAATTCAATGGGGGAGAAGCCTTGCTCAATTATAATATGATAAGCAAGGCAGTGCCGCAAATCCTCCATATCGCAGAGAAGGCAGGAAAGAAAGTAGGATTCACTGTCCAAACAAACGGAACGCTTTTAACGGCAGAAATGATTGCTTTTTTTAAGGCATATAAATTTTCTGTTGGGTTAAGCCTGGACGGGGTGGGGGAATTCAACGACAACAGAATCTATGCTGACGGAAGAAGTACTTTTGATGAAGTGGTCAATAACATTCAGTTATTGAAAGAGAGCGGGATTCGCTATAGTACAATATCAGTGATCCATCGAAAAGGGCAATTTAAGAGCGTAAAAGACTTGCTTGCCTTTACAGGATGTAATCAATTCCGCGCTAACCTTATCAGTGCAATTGGAAGAGGCAAAGAGGTTCTGGCAGACACAATTAGTATGGAAGAGATTGCCAAAGAGTATGTGGCTTTTTGCAAGCAAATGCTGCAGGATAGGCAGTACTATGAGGCGAATGCTATGTATTACTTTTTAAGCTTATTGCTATTTCATCCCTTTATGTGTTACAAGGAACCTTGCGGCGCAGGCATGAATCAATTGTTTGTTGTTCCAAATGGTAATATTTATCTGTGCCAAGAATCCTGCTTTATTGACAAAGGCTGTATAGGAAATGTCAATATGCAAAACATTGATATAGAAAAAAATATCCAGGAGGATGCTTGGTTTCAGACAATGAGAAACAGACAGACAACTCTGGTCGAGGAGTGCAGGAATTGTCCATGGAAGAAATTTTGCTGTTCGTGTCCCTGCAGGGTTTATAGCGAGACTGGAGGTGTGTCAGAGAAATCAATGCTTTGTGAATTCTATAAGCATGTGTATAGTGAATTCATCTGGATGATACATAATGATACGGAAGCTGTGATGAATTTTTTACAGAGCAGCTTTTAGTATAAAATGACACAGGAGAGGAGGTGCTGAAATGACGAACTTACAGTTGAAAGAGATTTTGGAAAAGCTGGATCAGAGTGAACTTTTGGGTGGCCACACAAATGTCTACATAAACGGTCACTTTGATTCATGCGTAACGCCCATGAACTAAAGCAGTGGCTGCTTTAAGCTGGGCTAAGACTGTGCCTCCCATATGCTCTGCATAATGGGAGGCAGTTTTAGGAGGAAAAATGCATATAATTTACAGCACTAAGGTGGATAACTGGATAAATGATTATAATAGAAGAATCGTATTGAGAGAGGAATATGCTGATTTTTTAGCTTTGATGCGGAGAATAATCATATCTCTTGTTTTAAGTGGAAAAGAGGCAGCAAATCAGAGAATCGAAAAAATAGTTTCATATACGGAACGTAATGCATATTTTGAATGTTATGAAAGATGGCTTAGAAGACATCGATTATATACGGTACCCTTTGACAGAATTGTTGCGGTGCTGATAGGAACTGAAATCATGATTCCCAATGGCGAGAATCTCACCGGATATGCGCTTGAATATGATGACGGTTTTTATGTTCTGGTAAATGATACAGAGGAAATCGAAACTACGATTTCAATTTTGACACATGAAATTATGCATGCTGAATTGGAATCTTATTTTAGACAATTTGAAAAGGATAAAGGGACAGAGATTCCGGAGGCTGCCAAAGAAGAACTGGTGGTTATACTGGAGCATACTTTTTTGTTGGACGCATTAAAAATAAAAGCAAGCGATATACAGATGGAGAAAGTACAGTTATTTCAAAACCTTATGCAGTCTGGTACGGAAAGCGCAATTGCACAATTTTTAAGTGAAGCAGGTACTTCATAATTGTTCCGGGACACAGGGGGAACTGTCTGAAAAATATTCTTAGCCCTTGCTGTCATATAAATAACCTGCTATAATAAATTTAGCAATTTCATATGAAAGTATGAGTTGTATTTAAAAACTGACAGTACAGAAAGGGACGAAAAATGAAGCAAAAACTACGTTACTCAAAATACCTGAAAGAAAAGGGCAATACCTGATCCTTTTGCTGGCCTATCTGTGCGTTATCATTACACAGCTTCTGATTCCCCAGCTGGTGTCCAAGATGCTGTCAGGCATCACCGCGGGAGGGGCGGGAATTTGGACGCTGACGGTGTGGATGCTGTGCCTGATCGCAGTGGAGGCCATAGGAACCCATTGCTTTGGGCATTTTAATTATAAATTGTCTAACGAGCTGCTTGTGGCGGCGGAAAAGGACTCCCTCCAGCAGATGCTGCGGATCAGCTATCAGAAGATCTCGGGGGCAGACAGCTCTTATCTGGGTCAGCGGATGAACAATGACCTGGTCTACATTATGGATTTCTATGTGGAGAAAGTACCGCTTCTTGCATTCAAGGCAATTCAGGGAATCGTGATACTTATATTGCTTTTCAGAGTCAGCTTCTATGTGGGGATATTTGCTGTAGCAGGAATCGGCATATATGCTGCCATTTATTTCCTCACAAGGAAGCGGTATTATCAGCTAAATGAAGCGCATAGAAAGGAACAATTTTCGTTTGTGGCCGTAGTATGTAAAAAACTGGCCAGGGTACTGACGATAAAGCTGAATTCCTGGTACCAGGCCACGCAGCGGGATTTCCAGGCAGCCGGGGAAAAACTTGTAAAGGTGGCAGTGAAATATCTGGACTTTGACAACTTTACGTCAAATATGTCCAATGTGACAGGCAGAGCGCTGGTTCCTGCGCTGCTGCTGGGGCTCTATTTTACCAGTACGCAAAACGGAGGGGCATCGCAGGTGGAGAACTTTGCCATGGCACTCCTTTACATGCAGCAGCTGATAGGAGTGGTTCAGTATATAGTCCAGGGCGGGAAGTTCTATGAGACATATAAGGTTTCCTGCGACATGATGGACCAGCTGCTGGCAATGCCCAAAGAGCAGTGCGGGGAGAGGATTTTGCAGGAAGTACATGCAGTCGAACTGCAGAACGTGACATTTTCCTATGGCGAAAAGAACATACTGAAGCGGTTCTCCTACAAATTTGAAAAAGGAAAAGTATACGCGCTCTGCGGGGAAAACGGAACAGGCAAATCCACCTTATTCTTGCTGATGATGGGCATTCTGCAGCCGGAAGCGGGGGAAGTGCTCTGGGACGGGCAGCAGGTATCGGAAATCAATATGGAGGAATTGAGAAAGGGCATGGTGGGCTTTGTGAACCAGGAGCCTTTGCTGATGGAGGGCACGATTTCCGACAATCTCTTCTACGGCCGGGAAGAGGCGAAAAAATCCACAGACGAACTGAGCCGCTACGCGCTGCTGGATTTTGTGGCAGAAAAAGACCAGGGGTATGAAACCCAGGTCAACAGCCAGAGCAGCAATTTAAGCGGCGGCCAAAAGCAGCGTATTGCCATTGTGAGGGCTTTGCTGAAAGAGACGCAGGTGCTCTGCTTTGACGAGCCCACCAGCGCCCTGGACAGTGACGGCATCCTTTTGTTTACGGAAATGCTGCAGCAGATAAAGGAAGATAAGATAGTAATTGTGATCACTCATGACAGGCAGATTCGGGAGGCCTGCGATGAAGTGGTGACATTGCAGTGATGCTGCCCTCTGTAAGGTTCAGAGAGGAGGGGCTGTCGCTTCGGTGGCAGTCCCTTTTTTGGCCTCTTAAAGAAATCTTAAACAATTCCCATGTTTTTTTGTTAATCGCTGTTTTGATAGAATGGGCTTATGATAAAACTATATAAAATAGAAAAGGGCGGAAAATGAGTAAACTGGGTTTTCTTCGCAGCCGCCTACCCTGTCCAGATGCAGGCTCTCCGCCAGATGCGCATATGCCGCTTCCGTCAAATGTTCTGACTGCACGCTGCAGTACCAGGCATCCTGGCTGATCTTAGGATATAAATTCTTTCTATTCTGGAAAAATATGCAGCACGATGAATCTGCTGTCCTGGGTTGCGGAGGTTTCCATTCTGCTGATTGCGGTAGGGATCATCGGCATTCTGCTGATTTTTCTGGATAAGAGGGAGAAAGACATCCAGATCAGCGTATGGGTAGGTGCCGTGCAGCGGAAGCTTTATGTGGAACTATTTCTGGAAGTGCTTTCTTTATGCCTCCTGGCAGGGGGAATTTCCATGCTTTTGGCGTACTTTATGGCAAACGGTCTGAGCACTTCCCAGTACAGCGTGAGGATGTCCCCATGGGCGGCGGGCGTGATCGCGGCGGTATGTCTGGTGATCGCATGGGTGACCTGTACGGTGGTCTGGGTATGCGCCAGGGCGGAAAAGAAGCTTGTGAAAGGGTGGAAGAGGAGAACATGATCAAGGTACAAAACCTGAAAAAAGTATACCGGACAAAGAATATAGAAACAGTTGCTCTCAGGGATATTTCCCTGGAAATCTGTCAGGGAGAATTTGTGATGATTTTTGGCCGTTCCGGCTGCGGAAAGAGTACATTGCTGAATATTCTCGGTGGCATGGACTCCATGACAGAGGGCAGCTATCGGTTTCAGGGGATAGAACTGGGAAAACTGAATGACAGGGAGCTGGCAGCGTTTCGAAATAAGAAAGCAGGGTTTGTCTTCCAGGCCTTTCATTTGATCAATGACCTGAATGCGCTCCAAAATGTGGAAATGCCGCTGGGGTACGCGGGCATGAAGCGCTCCCTGCGAAAGGAAAAGGCAGAGGCGGCTTTGAGAAGAGTGGGGCTGGAGGACAGGATACATTTTTATCCCAGCCAGCTTTCCGGAGGGCAGCAGCAGCGAGTGGCCATAGCCAGGGCCATAGTAAATAAGCCGCGGGTCATTCTGGCGGACGAGCCCACGGGAAACCTGGACGAGGAAAACTGCCACAGCATTATGGCGCTTCTGACGCAGCTAAATCAGGAGGGTGCCACGATTATTATGGTCACCCATGACAACAGCCTGGTGCAATATGCATCCCGGGTGATTCACATCAGGGATGGCGAGATTGCCGAGTAGGAAGTTTTAAGCAATGCTTAATATTGCTCCATTATGCGCTCGTTGAATTCAAGCGCCTCTTAATGTATACTATAAGCAATACTTAAAGGAGGCGCTCTATGAATAATTCTACTGCCATTATCGGAGAACAGATTCAAAAGTACAGAAAAGAGGCAAAGCTGACCCAGAAAGAGCTGGGAGAGGCGCTGGGGGTCAGCAGCTCGGCAGTCTCTCAATGGGAGACCGGAGGTACGCCGGACATTTCCCTGATCCCCTCCATAGCGGACAAGCTGGGCATATCCGTAAATGTCCTGTTCGGGCGTGAGGACATTACGGAGGAAAATATGCAGGAGGCTCTGCCCCATTATGCTGCGGCGCTGCCGGAGGAGATGCGGCTGAAAGAAATCTGCCGCCTGATGTGGGCTGCGGTGAAATCGGGAAGCATGGGGCTGAATGCGATTTCCGATGACATTTCACACAATTACAGCATCTATTATGGCACGGATGAGGGCATTCTTTTGGGCATTGATTCGGAGAGACTGTCCTTTCTCTCTCTGTTTCCGGAGCCTGCGGAGGGCTACGGTTCGTTCTTTGCCGACAACGATACATACCGCCGGCTGTTTTCTGCGCTTTCAAAGCCCAAAGCCCTGGAACTGCTATTGCTTTTGTATCAAAGGCCTCCCAGGCACTGTACGTTAAATGTCATAGCAAAGCGCCTGGGCAGCAGCCTGGAGGAAGCGCAGGCGCTTCTGGCGGAATTTGCCAGTCTCCAGCTGGTTCGCGAACTGGATCTGGAGACGGAGGACGGGGATACGAAAGTGTACAGCATCAATGCTGTAGGCACCATTGTCCCCTTTCTCTATGCAGCGCGTCTGATGGTGGAGAATTATGGCAGCCTTTCCGTGATTGCCAATAAAAGGAAAGCTCCTCTTCTGCGGAAAAAGGATGCGCCGGAAAGATACGAGGGGTGAGGGTATGTTTCGATACATGAAAAAGCACTCCCTGTTGGCCTTGCTGGCACTATGCATCAGTATCATCGAAAGCACCGCCGCATCCGTATCCGCTGTTTTCGAGAAGAACATGCTGGATGCCATTGTACAGGGAGATATGGACGGATTCCGGAATATGCTGTGGTATGTGGTTCTGATAGTCGCTGTGGCAGGATTTGCGTATTACCTGGGGGCAATGACAAAAAATAAGTTTAAAAACAGGTTCATGGAGGACTTGCGAAATGATTTGTATGACGGCATTATGCGCAAAGGGACTGGGGATTTTCACGGACGGGATACGGCAGAATATATCTCTATGATAAACAATGATGTAAACACACTGGCCAGCAATTTTTCTTCGCCCATTTTCTGTCTGGCCGGCACGGGGGTCTCCGTTGTTCTCTCTTTGGCTGTCATGACAGTCTACAGTCCGCCGCTGGCCGGGGTGGCAGTTCTGTGTTCCATGCTATCTTTTGTGGTTCCAAAGATCCTTACAAAATATCTAAAGAGGAGCATGGCAGAGAAAACGGTGGGTGAAGCAGCCTTGTCGGTTCAGCTGAAAGAGGCATTGAATGGGTATGACGTTGTATCTGCTTTCGGGGTCTTCCAGAAGATGCGTCTTCGGTTTCTGGAAGTAAACAGGGCGTTGGCGGAGGCTTTCTATCAGTTTTCGCTGCAGATATCCCTGCTGGAGAACTCTTCCATGATAGTCGGCAAAGTTGTCAAGGCCATTACGTTCCTGGCCGCGGGCGGCATGGCTATCAGGGGGAAGATCAGCATCGGGACAGTGCTTTTGTTCGTGTCGCTCTATGGGTTCTTCGGGGGCGGAATCATGCTGTTTTCCCAATGTGTTCCGCTGCTCAGAGGGTGCAGGCCGGTGATAGACAGGCTGATGGATATCATAGACGCCAGGGAGGAATGCTTTGCGGGGACGAAAGAGCCGGCGTTTTATCACGAAATCCGTATCCATGATTTATGCTTCCGGTACCGGGAAGAAATTCCGGTTCTGACGGATTTGAGCCTGATTATAGAGAAAGGGGAAAAGCTGGCACTGACAGGCGAAAGCGGCGGCGGAAAGTCTACGCTGGTCAAGCTTCTGGGTGGGAATTACAGCGATTATCAGGGCGGGATTTACTATGACGGCGTGGAACTGAGGCAGCTGGATATTCGGGAACTGCGAAAGATAGTTACGGTGATCCATCAGAAAACGTTTATTTTTAATGATACGATACGTTACAATATATGCCTGGGGGAGGAATTCACGGAAGCAGAGTTTGAAAATGCCCTAAAGCGAAGCGGAGTGGACAGGTTTCTTCCCTGCATTGCAGGCGGGGCGGATGGGGACTGCGGCGAGGACGGGGCAAATCTGTCCGGAGGGCAGAAGCAGAGGATTGCTCTGGCAAGGGCTCTCATACGGGGGATTGACTTTCTGATTCTGGACGAGGGGGTCTCTGCCATTGACGTGGAGACCGCCAACGAGATAGAGCAGGAGCTGCTGGACATGGAGAATCTGACCCTGCTTACCATAACCCATCGGATTAAGGACGGGATACTGGATAAGTATGACAGAGTGTTGGCCATGGATGATGGAAAAATTGCCAAAAAGGATTGACATATAACTTTCGATTTCGTAAAATAATAGGAGAGAGCAGCGATGCTCAAAATCAGGTGTTTCCCCACCAAAAAGCGGGAGGCTTTAAAATCAGGTGTTTCCCCACCAAAAAGCGGGAAGCTTTAAAATCAGGTGTTTCCCCACCAAAAAGCGGGAAGCTTTAAAATCGTGGGTGGGATTTCCCCACCCACTTTTTGCAGGTGAAAGGAAGCTATGGGCAAGGTTGGCATTTACAGTGTTTCGGACAGATATATTGCATTTCTCAGGTCTGATCCCAGATTACGGAATGTATTTGACAATAAGGAAGAGAATCGTTCCCATACTCGAAAATATCTGGGCATCGTATTCAGACATGATGAATTTCACTACTATATTCCATTTTCTTCCCCCAAAAGATCGGATTATCTCATAAAACAAGACGGAACATGGGAGATACGAAAAAGCATTGTCCCGATTATACGGATGACCACCAGGGATACGGTTTCCGGTGCATTGGAATTGAAAGGGACATTGAAGCTGAGCAATATGATTCCGGTTCCGCCCGATGAACTTACACAATACTATATTTCTGACGAAACGGATTTCAGCTATAAACAGGTAGTGATGAAAGAATATTCTTTCATTACGGCTAATATATCCATGATTATAAAGAATGCCAATGTCATTTACAGGCAGAAGACCAATTCGCACAAGCTGTTTGGGGACGAGAATATGCCCAAATACATAAAGAATACTGTAGACTTTAAATATGCGGAAACCAAGTGCAGAGAATTTGAGCATTTGCATATGTAGGACAGGGAGAGAATTTGAGTGGGCATGAAGAGAGGCACAAAGGAGAGATATAAACATGCATTCTGACAAGGAAGTTGAAAACAGAATAATCACCATTCCCAATCTTTTGTCCGCGTTCCGGCTGGTGCTGATCCCGGTATTTATATGGACATACTGTGTTAGGAAAGAATATCTGACAACAGCAGGGCTGTTGTTTCTCTCCGGACTGACAGATCTGGCGGACGGATACATCGCCAGGCGTTTCCATATGGTGAGCAATCTGGGCAAGATGCTGGATCCGGTGGCGGACAAGCTGACCCAGGCGGCAATGTTAGTCTGCCTTGTGACGCGGTTTCCGATGATTGTCTTCCCGCTGGCGCTGCTGGCCGTGAAAGAGGCCTCAGTGGGGCTGACATCCATCCTGGTCATCCGCAAGTCCGGCAAGGTGACGGGAGCGGTCTGGCACGGCAAGGTGACCACGGCGCTGCTGTATCTTACGATACTGGTTCACCTGCTATGGCCCCATATTCCGGCAGCGGTCTCCAATGGTTTGATAATGCTGTGTGTTGTGGTGATGCTGGTCTCATGGAGCCTGTATATCCGGCACAATTATCGAGTCCTTTCCGGTAAAGAGACTTCTCCCAAAAAGCATTGACATATGTTGATAGATTCCCTTTCCGGGACTTAGGTGCCATCGGTCCGATGAAAAGAATCGGGGAACAAAAAATTATTTAGAGGTGCAAGCATGAATAGGTTAATGAAGTACTTAAGCGACTACAAGAAAGAATCCGTCCTGGCGCCGCTGTTTAAGCTCCTGGAAGCTTTCTTCGAGCTGTTGGTGCCGCTGGTGATGGCAAGCATCATCGACAGGGGCATCAATGCCGGAGGCGCCGGCGGGGCGGACACGGGCCACATCTGGCGGATGGGCCTGTGCCTCCTTGCGCTGGCGGTGATAGGACTGGTGTCCTCCATTACGGCCCAGTTTTTCGCGGCCAAGGCGGCGGTAGGGTTTTCCGCAAAGCTCCGCCAGGCCCTGTTCGACCATATCCAGGGCCTGGACTTCACCAACATCGACAAGGCCGGGACGTCCACCATGATCACACGCATGACCAGCGATGTGAACCAGATTCAGTCCGGCGTGAACCTGGTGCTGCGTCTGTTCCTGCGCTCGCCCATCATCGTCTTCGGTGCCATGATCATGGCTTTCACCATCGACGTGAAGAGTGCGCTGGTGTTCGTAGTAGCTATCCCGCTGCTTGCCGTCGTGGTCTTCGGCATCATGATCTGGACCATGCCCCTGTATAAAAAAGTCCAGGCAAACCTGGACAAGGTGCTGGGAGTCACCAGGGAGAACCTGACAGGCGTCCGCGTCATTCGGGCTTTCCACCAGGAGGAAGTGGAGGAGGGGCGCTTTAAAGGATTCACAAAAGCGTTGGCGGACAGCCAGATTTTCGTAGGGAAGATCAGCGCTGTTATGAATCCTGTAACCTATGTGATTGTCAATGGGGCAATCATTGCCCTGATCTATATCGGTGCCATCCAGGTCAATGTGGGGAACCTGACCCAGGGCGAGGTGGTGGCTATCATCAACTACATGTCCCAGATTCTGGTGGAACTGGTGAAGCTGGCTAACCTGATCATCACGGTGACTAAGGCTCTGGCCTGCGCGGACCGGGTGGCGGGCGTGTTCGAGATCCGGAACCAGGACAGGACCGGTGCAGGGCAGACAGAAAGCATTTCCGATGGGGAAGCTTCCGGGAAAACCCCGTTCCTGAAGTTCGACCATGTATCCCTGACTTACGCCGGAGCGGGAGCGGAGACTCTCCATGATATCGACTTTACGGTAAATAAAGGAGAAACCATCGGCATCATCGGCGGCACGGGTTCCGGAAAGTCCTCGCTGGTGAATCTGATTCCCGGATTCTACCCCGTGACAGGCGGCGCGCTTCGGCTGGAGGGCAGGGACATCCGCCGGATTCCCGAGGAGGAGCTGCGGGGCATGGTGGGCATGGTGCCCCAGAAAGCGGTGCTCTTCAAGGGCACCATCCGCAGCAACCTCCAGTGGGGCAAGCCCGATGCCACAGAGGAAGAGATGTGGCGGGCCATCGACATGGCACAGGCAAGAGAAGTGGTGGAGGGAAAGCGAGGCAAGCTGGATGCGGAAATCACCCAGAACGGCAAGAACCTTTCCGGCGGCCAGAGACAGCGCCTGACCATAGCCAGGGCGCTGGTGCGCAGTCCCCGGATACTGATCCTGGACGACAGTGCCTCTGCGCTGGACTACGCCACGGATGCAAAGCTGCGCACTGCCATCCGAAACCTGGAGGGAGGAATCACAACGTTCATTGTCTCCCAGCGGGCTTCCTCCATACGGTATGCTGATAAAATTGTAGTGCTGGACGATGGAGAGATGGCAGGAATCGGAACCCATGACGAACTTTTGCAGAATTGCGAAGTATACAGAGAAATCTACTTCTCCCAATATCCGGAAGAACGGCTGAAAGCGGCAGGGGCAGAGAGCCCTGGAAGTGATCAGACAGTAGGGGATGGGGTCAGAAGCGAAAAGGCAGAGGAAGGGGGCGAGAGTCATGGCATCAGATAAGGCACAGAAAGAGAACAAAGGCCGTTCCGGCCAGATGGCCGCCATGCGGCAGGTGCTGCGCTATATCCGCAGATATTGGTTTATGGTGGGCTTCTCGCTGGTGCTGGCGGCGGTGACCGTTGTGCTTACCCTTTATGTGCCCATCCTTACCGGGGACGCGGTGGATCTGCTCCTGGGAGAGGGGATGGTGGCATTCCCGGCGGTGTTCGGCATCATGAAGAAGATTGCCATCGCCATTGCGGTGACGGCTTTGTCCCAGTGGGTGATGAACACCTGCAACAACCATATTACCTATCATGTAGTAAAGGACATTCGGGAGGACGCCTTTGAGAGGCTGCAAAAACTTCCTCTGAAATACCTGGACGCACATGCTTACGGCGACATCGTCAGCCGCGTGGTGGCAGATGTGGACACTTTTGCGGACGGTCTGCTCATGGGCTTTACCCAGCTTTTCACTGGTGTGCTGACCATCATCGGCACGCTGATCTTCATGCTGGTCACCAATGTGCCCATCGCCCTGGTGGTGGTATGCATCACGCCGGTTTCTTTCCTGGTGGCAAAATTTATCGCCACCCGGACATACTCCATGTTCAAGCTGCAGTCGGAGATCCGCGGCGAGCAGACATCCCTGATAGAGGAGACTGTCGGAAACCAGAAGATCGTGAAGACCTTTTCCAGGGAGGAGGCGGTGAAGAGCCGGTTCGGGGAGATCAACGACAGGCTTCAGGGCTGCTCCCTGCAGGCTATTTTCTTCTCCTCCATCACAAACCCGGCCACCCGCTTTGTCAACAGCCTGGTGTACGCGGGGGTGGGGATATTCGGCGCGTTCGTAGCCATCCGCGGCGGCATCAGCGTAGGACGGCTTTCCTGTTTCCTGAGCTATGCCAACCAGTATACAAAGCCTTTCAACGAGATATCCGGGGTGGTGACCGAGCTGCAGAACGCTCTGGCATGCGCCGCCAGGATCTTTGAACTGATCGACGAGGAGCCCCAAGTGCCGGATGGGGCGGATGCAAAAGTGCTGACGGATGCCCGGGGAAATGTGGCTCTGGAGAATGTGTATTTCAGCTATGTGCCTGAGCGCAAACTGATTCAAAATTTCAACCTTACCGTGAAGCCCGGACAGCGAGTGGCCATCGTGGGTCCCACTGGCTGCGGCAAGACTACAGTGATTAACCTGCTGATGCGCTTCTACGATGTGGACAGCGGCCGGATCAAGGTGGACGGCACGGACATCCGGAGTATCACCAGAGGGAGCCTGCGGACCAGCTACGGCATGGTGCTTCAGGAGACCTGGCTGCGCAGCGGCACCATCCGGGATAATATCCGCATGGGTAAAACGGAGGCTACCGACGAAGAGGTGGTGCAGGCAGCCAAGGCGGCCCATGCCCACAGTTTCATCAAACGTCTGCCAAACGGCTATGATACCGTCATCACAGAAGACGGAGGCAGCCTGTCCCAGGGACAAAAGCAATTGCTGTGTATTGCCAGGGTGATGCTGTGTCTGCCGCCCATGCTGATTCTGGACGAGGCCACCTCCTCTATCGATACCCGTACGGAGATGCGGATTCAGAATGCTTTTTCGAAGATGATGGAGGGCAGGACCAGCTTCATCGTGGCCCACAGGCTTTCCACCATTCAGGAGGCGGACGTGATTCTGGTGATGAAAGACGGCAATATCATTGAACAGGGAAACCACGAGACTTTGCTGGCGCAGAAAGGCTTTTACTCCACGCTGTACCATTCGCAGTTTGAGGGGTGAACAGGAATTGCAGACCGAAAACCGCGTAACCAGGCGCGAACAAATAAGGATATGAACATGAAAATAGAAAAGCTGCATGTGAAAAGAATCGCCGCAATTATTTGCGGGATATGCTTTGTACTGTCTTTTAACCATATTTACTCCCTTTTCCATATACAGGCCGATGCCTATGGGGTGGGAGAGTTCGGATACAATATTTGGAGTTTGCTGGCGTTTATTGCCGCGTTCCGGCTTTTTGGACGAATGCTTGAAAGAACAGACGCCAGACTGCATTGCGTGGCAGCGGCCAGCGGTTTCCTAATGGCTGTGGCAATTGTCTATGGAGCATATGCACACTTTGTGAATGATATCTTCCAGTCGGCACAGGTGGTATGGCTGCAGTTGGCCGTGATGGCAGGGCTTGCGACAGTTACAATTCCGGTTTCGGAGGAGATATTTTTGCTGTTTGACAAGCTGAATCAATATGGTGAGCGGAAATGTGAATGCGGGACAAAGAAACGATATTTTTTTATCGTTTGGTTCCTTATTTTCGTTGCCTATCTGCCTATCTTCCTGTGGTCATGGCCCGGGAATTTTGTATATGACGCACCTTTCCAGATGGCTGAGGTGGTATGGAACGGATATAATACCCATCATCCCCTGCTGCATACTTTGCTCATGGGGGCCGCTTACAAATTCGGCGTGTCCCTGGGAGATGCGTCTACCGGATTTCAGTTTTACACATTACTGCAGATGCTGGTTTTATCGGCTGCTTTTGCGTATTGTGCGCATTATCTGTACAGACGGGGCGTGCCGAGGGTGTATCGGGTGTGCGTTGTATTGTGGTTCGCGCTGTTTCCCATGCATGCCATGTTCTCCATATCGGCCACGAAAGACGTGATGTTCGCCGCATTTTTTCTGTGGTTTCTGATCTTGGTGGTGAGACTGCTTTTTGACAGGGAGCAATTTCGCTGGTATACCTATGCAGGGCTGGTTTTCAGCGGTGTATTGAGCTGCCTCATGAGACACAATATGGTCTATGCCATTGTTGCGGGCACAGTTGTCATATTCATTTTTGTGAAAAGAAGCCGTAAACAGAAAGGATATGCGGCGGGAATTCTTGCGGCTATCTGCATTTTGACAAGTCTGGCGGAAGCCGGCCTGGTGGCGGCGACCAATGCGAAGACCAATGACAGATACAGGGAAACCTTTGGCATGGCGCTGCAGTGCCTTGCCAGAGTGGCAACCTATCGCCGGGAAGACATCAGTAAAACAGATTATGATGAAATCTGTATTTACATGGAAGAAGAGGGGATGTCCACATATCAGCCTTATTTGGCAGACAATGTAAAATCGGCTACCAATGAGGAATTGCTGAAAGAAAACTTTGGGAATTTCATGAAGCTTTTTGTAAAGGTGGGACTCAGGTTTCCGGATGAGTATATAGAAGCCTGGGTTACCAATACTATGGGATTCTGGTATCCGCTGGACAGAGGGTTATACGCCTGTAATCCCATTGACTTTTATCACAAACTGATATGGACGGAGCATGAAATAGTCAAAAGATCATACCTGAACTGGCCAAGGGTCATATATGAGCCGCTTTATTACTATGGCGATTACGTAAAGGCGCCGGTGCTGGGATACCTTCACCGCACTGACTGCTGGATATGGTTTCTGACCTATTTCCTGCTGTGGAGCATCTATAAAAAGAGACGGGACGCAGGCCTGGCGGGCATAATTCCGCTCATGTACCTGGGGACCTGCTATCTGGGCCCGGTTGCGGTACTGCGTTATGTTTATTGCCTTGTAGTAATAGTGCCTTTGATCGGATATGTGGTAATGCGCAGCAGGGAAGAGAATGAGGGGAGGATAAAAAAAGAATGACCAGGAGGCGTTTTCTGATTCTGGCAGTTATTATTGGCATAATACATGTGGGGCTGGTACTTTTTTTCGGCATGAAAAAAGAGGGCTTTCACGAGGATGAATATTATTCCTATTGGTCGGTATCTGTTCCGGCAGAGGAGATGAGGCCGGTGAATTTCTCTTGGAATAGTGGATATGGACTTCAGAGCCGATTCCTGATAAAAGGGGATCATCGATTTGATTACAAAATGGTAATACAGAATCAGGCACAGGATGTACATCCCCCTCTCTACTACATGGTGCTGCATACCGTCATGTCCCTTTTTCCAAACAGCTTTTATAAGTGGTTTGGTATTATGCCGAATCTGCTTTTCTCATTGGTTAGCTATGGTTGCATTGTGGCTCTGTTCTATTTTATGAGTGAGGGCATCTTCCAGGCGTGGGAGGCCGGCGCGTTGTTGGCGGGAGTTGTATATGCAGTTGCGCCCACGACGATCAGCGCGGTGATGCTGACCAGAATGTATGCTATGTCCTCCATGTGGAGTGCGGTCTACGCCCTTATTTTTGTTTTGCTGATGAAAAACAGACAGATGCCCCGGCTGCGGTTCGGGCTTTTGCTTGGGGCGGGAGCGCTGACCTGCTACTGTTCCTTTTTGACCCACTATTTTTCCCTGCTGATACCGTTCTTTTTGACAGCGGCTTATTGTGTCTATACCGTTTTCTGCCGGACAGGCATTGTACGGATGGTGCTCTGGGGAGGGGCGTGTACGGCGGCGGTAGGATTGGGCGTGCTTTCCTATCCGGCCTCTCTGCAGCATATTTTCGGCGGTTACCGCGGACAGGGGGCGCTGCAGGGGCTGCTTGGAGGCGCCTTGGCGGAACGGCTATCCATCTTTAACGGCTATATGCAGTCTTGGATTTTTTCAGGAACCTTATATCCTTGCCTGATTGTCTTTGGCGTATTGTTTGCAGTCCTGCTGGTGCTGCTGATCCGAAGAAACGGATGGAAGAATGTCCATAATTTTGTGTGCAGGATGGCGGCCGTTCTGTTTGCGCTGTCTATGTCCTATGTTGCGCTTTGCGGGACTTCGCTGGTGGTGGGTTCTGCGTCCTGCCGCTATTTCTATCCGGTGGTGTCACTGGCGTTTCCTTTTATGGCATATACAATCTGGGGGGGCTGCGCTGTCCTTTGCAGCGGTAAAAACAGGCTGCAGGTCCTCTGCGAAAAGCGGCCCGCAGCCGTCTGGTGGGTGAGGACTGTCTGCGTAGCGGTTGCGGCGCTGATTCCGGCAGTGTTTGGATATTGGAAAGAGAATGTTCTGTTTCTTTATGAAGAAGACGCGGAGAAAGTGGCGTTTTCACAGGAATACAGCCAGTACCCGATGATTATGGTTTATGGTTCCGGGGATCCATACCGCAGCTGGTATGTGGATAATCAGTTGTGGCCCTTTGAACAGGTATTCTATCTGCTCTATGACCAAAGGGAGGCGCTTGACGACGAGAGGCTGCGGGAAGCGGAAAAAATCGTGGTGTATATGGACGCGCCGGAGGAAATGCTGGAACCACTGATAGATAATAATCCGAACCTGTCCACGTATACCCTTGTGAGACATGACAAGTTTTATTATGTATATTTGCTGGAATAATCGAAGTTTATCTGAGGTTTACCTTAAGAAGTTCCCGTTCGAAGCCGATATAAAAATAAACAGGAATAGTGTGCTGCATGGAATGTCGGTTTGCGGACAGGACGGAAGTTTTCCTCCATGCCGAAATTGCAGACAGCGGAAAACAAGGGCTTTGCCGTAGAGCGGGGAAACTGTGGTTTCCGATATATGCGGCGGGATGTTCAGAAATGAGAGGGGTTGCCATGAGACTGCAGAACAACATAAATGTCTTCGCGGGAGATACGCGGAACCAGGCACAGCAGGCGGAAAGGAACCGTCAGGCGGACAGAGCGCAGGAGAATGGAAAGAACAAGACTTTTTATGCCGGGAATTTTCTCGTGGAATTTCCTCTGAAAGACAGGATAGCCCAGAGAAAGGCCCAGGCTCAGGAACGCGCCATGAAGATCATAGGAGACGCCTGGGATGCGGACCGGGTGCTGGACAACGAGATTAATGACCGCCAGGAGCGCATTCGGGAACTGCGGGTGGACAATGCGGACGCGCTGGAGAGCCTGAAAGAATTCCGTCAGATGGAGGATGAACTCCGGGAGGGGTTCGGCGTGGCGCCGGACAGTGAAGAGCAAATGGATCTGGAGCTTCTCAAACGCTATGTTCCGGGCTATAAGCCTACCGAGGAGGAAAAAGAACGCCTGGACAAAATCCGGGAGAATGGGTTGACGGAGTATCAAAGCCGGGCATTGGAGCTGGACAAGGCAGCTTCCTATTATCGGAAACTTATTGCGTCCAATAATGAATCGGTATACGATGAGTCGAAAATTGTTGAGGGCATCCGCGCGGAGCGGGTCAAGTTTCACGGTATGCTGGATGCCCAGGGGCAGGCGGAGGATGTGCTGGCGGCATCCAGGGATGAAGTCATCGGTATGGTGGCGGATGAAGCCAAGGAGCATCTGGACGAAGAGCAGGAGAAGCGAGAGGAGCAGGCCGAAGCCATCGAGGAAAAGAGAGAAGAGCAGGAGGAAATCCTGGAAGAGCGGGAAGAGAGGCAGGAGGAACTGGAAGACCTGATAAAGGATATGCCCGTGGAGGAGACGATGGATATGAACCAGACCATAGAGGATGTGAAACAGCAGGTTCAGAAAGTGCTGAATGAGGCGAAGCTGCTGGAGGAGGACATCAAGGGCGCTAAGGTGGATCTGAACGTATAGACTAATGCGTTATAATAGGACAAGGTTAAGGAAGCCGCATAAATGCAGGGTTTTCGATGGTTTTGTCCAAACTAAAACACAGGGAATCCGGCGGCAGATTGACCAAATACATAAGAAAGGAAAGTTTGCTATAAGGATTCAGAAAGACTCTGTAAGTGAAAATTGCCACAGGGGGCCAGGCCATAGTGATTATCGGCCTGGCTTTCTTTATACAAATGAAATAAAGATAGCCTGAAAGGTTATGGAAGATATAGGAATATGGTTTCTCCCATAGATATTGATTTTTCTCCCAAATATGGTTACAATATGGGAGAAAAGGAAGGAGATGAGGCACATGCGGGAATTTGATTATGTGAAACTGAAGGAGCAGTTGTGGGATAGCGAGATTCTGTCCTATGTAGCGCAGATTCATGAATATAAAGGACGGCAGGAATTATATATCCGGCAGAAACCGGTAGAATTAGAGCGGCTGGTGGAAATTGCAAAAATACAGAGCACAGAAAGTTCCAATAAGATTGAGGGTATCGTGACCACGAGTACCAGGATCCGACAGCTCTGTGAAGATAAAACAGCGCCAAGAAACCGGGATGAAAGAGAGATTATGGGGTATCGTGATGTGCTGAATACCATACATGAGAGCCATGATTATATACCTATCCGCCCTTCCTATATTTTGCAGCTGCATCGCGATTTACTGCAATATGCGCAGGAATCCTTCGGAGGGCAGTTTAAAAATACGCAGAATTATATTAGTGAAACCCGGTCAGACGGCTCCCAGTTTGTGCGCTTTACGCCGATGGCTCCCTATGAAACGCCGAATGCGGTAGATGCGATCTGCGAAAGTTATCAGAAAGCATTGGATATGCAGGCGGTTGACTCGCTGATTTTAATACCGATTTTTATCAATGATTTTCTCTGCATCCACCCTTTCAATGACGGGAATGGCCGCATGAGCCGTTTGCTGACAGCCTTGCTTCTATATCGGAATGGCTATGAGGTTGGAAAATACATCAGTATTGAGAGCAAGATTGAGAAAACAAAAAGTGTGTATTATGATGTGTTGGAGCAGACATCCCAGAAGTGGCATGAAGCAGAAAATGATCCGGCGCCTTTTATCAAGTATCTTCTGGGGATTATTCTTAGCTGTTATCGTGATTTTGAAGAACGGGTTGACATGATGGGGAAAAGAAGCACGGCGTATGATATTGTAAAAAAAGCGGTAGGAGATACGTTGGGAAAGTTCACAAAACAGGAGATATTAGAACACTGTCCAAGCCTGAAAAGTTCTTCTGTGGAAAGCTCTTTAAAAAAATTGCGGGAGGAGGGATTTATTGAAAAGCATGGCAGTGGGCGCAATACATTTTATGTGAATTCTCCCAGACAGGATTGAATATCTCCCAAAATCAATATTGATTTGGGAGATATAGAATTTGATTGGGAGAAAATATAGATAAGTTAAGAGCCAGATTTAAGACCTTGGGGCGTTGCGCCCCCCCCCACAAGGGACCAGTCCCTTGACCCATTATCTGGGCGCTGCCCGGACCCGTCCTCGCCGGAGGCAGGGAAAAGGGGACAGTAGCCCCTTTTCCCAGGAAACAGGATGTTCCCTTGACATAATGCCCGCCCCGGTCATGCGGTCGTCTGTTTTTGGAGGTTCAGGTTGACACATTTGTGGAGGATGAAGTGCTTCCGCTCTTTCTTTGGGACGAGGGGCGTTGCCGCATTGCGGGCAGCGCAGCTTCATGGAAGAGAACCGGCTGTCCCCAGGGGAGAATCTGGCATCGCATACCTTGGAGAGGATCTGGCCTTTGGATCCAGAGGTATGGCATGGGTGCGTCACAGCGCGGGCAGGAGCAGTCCTCAGGGATATCGCATTCAGAGCGGCGCCTGACGGGGCAGATCTTCTTGCCATAGCGTTTTTCGTAGTAGGGGATAAGTTCTTTATAAGTCCAGTCCTGCCGGAAGTCAGTGACCAGAGGAAGTTGGTCGATCTTGAACTTCTGGTATTTGGGGGAATGGGAATCATCAAAGGCCCGCTGCTTGAGTGGAATGTATCTGCAGATAAACATGATCAGCCAGCAGTTTTGCTGATAAAGGTATTGAATAAGTTGAAGTAAGTAGTGTATAATGTCTATGAGCATTGGCTCCTTTCGAGGTAATGGTTTGTGGTGAACTCATTATACATCAAAAAGGGAGGTCAATGCTCTTTTTATTGCAAATTCCCAATAAATCAAGGTTTTAGTAACAAAAATAGGGTAGTATTTGACACTACCTACCGGAAAGGGGAGGACGGGCAGATGGAGATTGTGCCAGAGGAGGCGGAAACGGTGCGGCTCATCTACCGGCTGTTTATGCAGGGGCAGACGCCTTATGCCATCGCAAAATACCTGACGGACAGGAACATCCCGGCACCAACGGGAAAGGAGACATGGCGGTACAGGACGGTGGAGAACATCCTTTCCAACGAAAAGTACAAAGGCGATGCCCGCCTGCAGAAGTGCTACACGGTGGACTTCCTTTCCAAGAAACGCAAGGCGAACGAAGGGGAGGTGCCGCAGTATTATGTGGAGGGCAGCCATGACGCCATCATTGAGCCTGCGGAGTGGCAGCTCGTGCAGATGGAGATACAGCGGCGGAAGAACCTGGGGCGGAGCCATAACTGCTGCAGCCCGTTTTCGTCAAAGCTGAAATGCGGGGACTGTGGGGAATATTTCGGCTCCAAGGTCTGGCATTCTAACAGCAAGTACAAGCGGACGGTATGGCAGTGCAACGCAAAGTTCAAAGGTGAGAGCAGATGCGCCACGCCACATCTGTATGAGCAGCGGATAAAGGAGCTGTTCCTTGAGGCGGCCGGCATCCTGATGGAGAAAAGGGAGGAAATCATCGTGGACTGCAGGGCGGTCATGGAAGCCTTGGCAGACTGCGGCTCCATTGACACGGAGATGGAAGCGGTCAGCAGCGAGATGGAGGTGACCGCGGGGCTGATTCAGAAGCTGGTCGATGAGAACGCCACCCGGAAACTTGACCAGCATGATTACCGCAAAAAGTATGACGGGTATGCCAGCCGCTACGCCGCTTTGGAGAGCCGGATGGACAGCCTGGAAAAAGAGCGGGAGAGGAAAGAAATCCAGTATGACATTTTCAGCGGCTTCCTTGCAGGGCTCAGTGAAACGGCGGAGCTGCCAGTGGATTTCAACGAGAAGCTGTTCCACAGGCTTGTGGATTATGCAACGGTCTATTCCGACGGCAGGATGGTATTCACCTTCCGCAACGGTGCGGAAGTCAGCACGGAGATTTAAAGCAGGGAGCGACCGGAGCATCGGGGTTGTGCCAGATGCCTCCAGCCGCTTTTTCAGTGTGCAGAAATAGGTATAATTTTGGTGCTGGGAGAGAACGGCAAATCAGAATTGACAAAGGAGTATTAAAATGTTGAGTTCTAACGAAAAAATGAGTTTCATCAATGAGTATATGAATGCATATAAAGAAAAAATTAGTATGGCAAATAAATATGGTTTGTTTGATGCCGCAAAAATGTTTGAACTATTTGCTATTGAGGTATGTAAGCTGTTGTTTGGGCAGAAGTTTATTAATTTAAATATAGAAGAATCCACATATCCATATGTAGACTTGATATCAGAGGATAAACAATTTTTTGTTCAAGTATCCACTTCGCAGGATATACCTAAGAAAATTAAGACAACACTGGAGAGCATAAGGGACTCTAAAGATGAGAGATTTTCTGCTTTAAATCGAGTTATATTTTTTGTAATCACTAATGATAGTGTAGATAAAGTAAAAGATTATAATGGCGATAAGCAGATAGGAAAGATATCCTTTACTAAGAAGGAAGATTTGATTACGACAAGAGATATTATAAATAGAGCAGAAAATGACCTTACTTTTTTAAATAGCTTATATAATATACTGAAGTTAGAATTCGATCGATTTAATGAAAGCGTAGAAAAATTAAATGAAGCAATACATTTTTGTAAAAGCACTGGACTAAAGAATATTAATGGACTGATTAACGGGGAATATGAAATTGATAGAAGTACACTTGTGAAAAAAATAAAGAAGGATAATGCAAAATTTGTTACAATAATGGGACGTGCTGGAAGTGGTAAATCGGCATTATGTAAGAAAATTGTTGAAAAAGAAGATGTTGTTTTGTATGCACGTGCTGAAAGTTTTGTGGCGGCAACTGATATCAATGGGATATGGAAGTGCGATATTAAGGCTGTTTTAGAATACTTGAACGGTAAGAAAATTGTTTTCTTTATTGATGCATTAGAATTTATAGCTGATTGTTCATATACAAAATTTGAACTGTTGCAGTATCTGTATGAAATTGTAAGAAACTATGAAAATGCATACATACTAACATCATGCCGGACAAGCGATAAAAGTGCCTTTATGAAATTAGAATCAAATTTTGCTATAAAACCATATGAGATTGATGATTTGTCGATAAACGAACTTATATTAATCATGGAAAAGTACCCTGTTATTCAGAGAATGTATGAGATGAAATCTTATAGCGATTTATTGAAGTCTCCTTTTTACATTAATATGATTGTCAGTAGAAAAATGGATATTGATGACATAGGTGATGAAAGCTCTTTTAGGGAATACATTTGGACAAAGGTAATTTGCTTGCAGGAAAAAAAGAAAATATACAGGGTGACATATCAGGAAGCATCGGAAGCAATAACAAAAATTGTATTTGAAAGGGCTAAAAAATTTTCGCTTGGGGTTCCTGAAGATGAGATAAACAGCAATGTTGTAGAAGCATTAATTTCAGAAGATATTATTATCAGCCAGGGACACGGGAATATTAGGCTTAAATATGATATTTTTGAGGATATTTGTTTTGAACATTATTTTGACAAGGAGTTTAATGAGTGTAAGGGAGAATATCGAATATTCTATGATGAGATAGGACAACTTGGACGATGCGTATATAGACGTTATCAGATATGGATTTCTAATAAGCTGTTTATAAAATCAAATCGGGATAAATTTTTAAGTTGTCTCGTTTTTTCGGCCGATATATCGCATGAATGGAAAAGGCAGACAGAAATAGGGATTGTAAAGTCAAGGTTTTGCAACAGCTTTTTTGAAGAATATGGGATGGACATTGTGGATTCAGATGTACTGCTGGAATTTGTAAAAATCACAAATTTATTTGCTTTCGAAGCAAGGATTGTAACCAAAAAGGAAATGTCGCAAATGCTTCTGATGCCTATCGGTAATGGACGCTCTTGTATGATAAAGATAATAGAAAGCGAGCAATCATACAAAAAGAATATTATTAACAAAAAAGATATCATTAAATTATGTAAGGATTATGCAAGACAGAATAACAGAGAAAATCATGCTTCTTTAGCTGCCTGTACCATAATGGAGCATTATATAGAAATTGCGGAGAAATCTGAAAAATATTATAACTTTATTGATAGCGCAAAACCGTGTCTTGAGGCAATTTATCAAATGGCAGATGTATCCAATGAATGGATAAAAGAATTTTGGAATCGGCTAATTGATGACTGTAAAAGTAATGAAATAAGAAAACGAATAGCAAAAGATACAATGGAATGGACGTTGCGGAATGCATATCCTGCTTTGATTAAAATAATGACAAAAGAAATTTGTTTGGTTGCAGACGAATTTTGGCTAGACAGCAATAAAGAAAGCGAGGATTATCGTTTTTATTCCAATAGGTTGAACGAAGATAAGGAATATGGGTTAAGCGAAAGTGCTGAATATTATAATAGCTCATATAGAAATGTCAATCAGAATGTATTTTTGCGGAATTTGTTTGGATTAAATTTCAAAGAGGGATTTCAATGGGCAATTCAATTTGTTAATAAAGCAATATCTGAATATGCTGCCAATAATCCAAATAAAACAACTAAAATTAAGATTCTATTTGTAGACAACCAGACAGAACAAGAATATTTGGGAAATGGGAGTATGTGGATGGCAGGTATTATGGAAAATAGTGTACCTGTTTTGATTGGGGATATAATTTTTTGTCTCAGAGATGAAATAATAAACTGCTTGGAATTTGTTAAACAGGATAAAGAATTAATGATTGCATTTGCAAATTATATAAAGAAAACTTTGTATTCTGATTCAAATAATATTGCACTGTTATCTATTGTTGAAGCGATAGGCTTTCATTTTGAGTGGGATTTGCCGGGGTACTTATTAGATTTAATTACAAACATGGAGATTATTCATTGGGATGTACCAAGATATAGGTTATATGTAAAAGATCCTGTAATGGATATGCTTGAAAAGAGAATTCTCATGAGTGTGGGTATACCAAATATTAAAAAGAGGTATGATTTAGATGCGGAATGTAATATAAGTATCCAAGAATATATTTCTAATGCTCAAAGGTATTTTAATTCTTCTGTGAAGGATAAATGCTATAAGATACTTGATTATTTATATTCTATAACAACAAATGATGTTGAAAATGCCGTTAATTATTTGCAAATTCAAAAAATGGATTTAAGGGGAGCTAAGGAAGTACAGATAAGTGATTCTATCATTGCACTGGAGCCAAATATAACTGGTGCGGCAGAAGAAATTGTTCAGGAACAGAAAAAAACAGATGAGCCATTGAAAGAACTGGAGCAGATTATTAGGGAATGTAATGAAAATATTTTAGATGGAGATGTTGATTTAAATCGAATTTTTACTGCAATAGAAGCAGTATTAAATATAATGAATGCTTCGAATTTTCCAGTCCAATATGAAGATATCTTGGTTAAATTGATAGCGATTGCATTGAATAGCAAAAAATTAGAATCAGAAGATAGAACTGTATTATGTAAAATGTGGATTGATGGAGTAAAAAAATTTATTTCACATGAAGGTTTTATTTTTAACTTAAATCTTTTCCCATGCTTGCTTAGACAATTGGATTTTGATATAAGTTCAGAGATAAAAAATGAGCTGAAAATAATAGTAATAAGATGCCTAATGTACACAGGACAGGATGGTTCAGTAGATAAGCTAACAATAAGTATCAAAAAGTATCTGCTTGTTAACAAAAAACTTGCTCAAGCAGTGTTTTATACGATTATTAAGTTGGCAGAGGATGAAATGAATCATCAAAAGTATAATGCAAATTTCATCAAAACACATGAAGGATATAAAGATTTTGTATATGTGCCTAATATGCATCCAAGATTATCATGGGCAGACCGAGATATAAAGAATGAAGGTGCGGAAAGCTATGATAGTCAAAGAGAATCTATATTTTCGAAATATTTATTTGAGGAGGAGGATATACAGATAGAGGAATTTGACATAAATAATTACGACATATCAACATTGTGTTATGTAGCAAATTGTGGCCTGAATTTTGATAATGAACTTTTTGAGAAAGTAATTCATAGTGTATTGACATGCATGGTTGATATATGGAAATATCATGATAGAGATTATGATGGGCATAAAATTGTGGATACATTTCAAGAACAGGAATTGGTAGAATTATATCGGAGAGAGGTTATTGAGACATTAGGTGATGCAAAAACAGTTATAGACACATTGTTTAACGATATAGATTTCTCAAGGTTTACTTCAGAAGCTGTTGAATTTTACAAAGATATTTTCGGAAATTTTCTGCCGGAATTTTTTGATGCTTATGTTGATCCAAAAAGAAGAAATAGGTGTAAAAAGAAAATTTTATATATAGAGCAAAAAGTAGCAGCAATAGATGTGGAAAATGTTCGCTTGCAATTATACCAATCTCTTATGCTTTCTGTAACAAGATATTGTTGTGGAGATTGGAGTAAGTGCAGGACAACTTATTCTTTTACAGATAAGCAGTTTCTAAATAAACAGTTTTCAAAATATGGAAAGTATCATGTAGTAAAGCTGCTAGAAACGATATACCAGTTGCGTATTGATGAATTGCTGCCGGAAATTTTAATTTCTATCAGAAATAGTTTTCGAGATGCAAAAACAGAAAGTACCAAATTTGCTAGAGATATACAGGAACAAAAGAGTATTGTAAATATGATTATATTAAAATCTTTTGTCAGATGTAATGATATGATAAAAGAAGATCAAGAATTGATTACAGCATATCAGGATATTCTTGAGATATTAATTGATTTAAATTATGAAGAAGCTGCTGTTATTCTGGATGAATTTAGAGTGCATTAATATAGGACTAAATGTACTGTTCGAAAAAGATTTCTGACATTACTAAGGATTGATAAAGTCATACATTTAGATTAAGCTCACATTTGGGTGCAAAAAATAACGATAGCCATCTTGAAAAACAGGCTATCGTTAAATTTTCACTCCCAAATATCGAAAATGCGGCAATTTCGAATAATAAAACGATAGCCGCCCATGAACGGGTGCATTTACCATTCCCAAAAGTGTTGATTTCAGAGCGTTTGCGGTAAATTTGAAAACGATAGCACCTATTCAAAGATTGTATCAATTTGGACACGCAATATGGTGTGGGAGGTCGGCTACTCAACTAATGGGTAGCCTCCTACCCGATCGTTAGTCTTGAAATAGAATGATTATTGCTGTATTCTTAAAGAAAAGGAGGAGATTATGCTGCTTGAATACTATGAAAAATTGCTGCAGTTAAAATGTTTTTCACTTGATGATGCGGCAAAAATATTTGGGGATGAACGCAAGGCCAGGAACAGCAAGACTATCTATGCCGGAAACTTTCTGACAGAATCCCCCTGCGGGACAGGCTCCGGCAGCGCAAGGCTCAGGCCCAGGAACGTGCCATGAAGATGGTTGGCGATACCTGGGACGGCGACAGGAAGATTGACGAGCAGATCGGCCAGAGCAGGGAGCGACTGAGAGAACTGCGTTCTACCTATAAAGATGCCCAGGACGGCTTAAGGCTGCAGGAGTAAAAGAGCAGGGAGTGGAGGGCCTATTATGAGGTGGATCAGGACAGCAAAGAGCAGCAGGATCTGGAACTTCTGAAGAAAGAACAGGCCTCGCTGCACCGCTGGACCGGCATCGAACTGACAAAAGAGGAAGAGGCGAAGCTGGCCCAGATCAAGGAGAATGGACTTACAAAATACCAGGAGATCCAGCTGGAGGTAAATAATGAAGCCTGGATTCACCGGGACACCCTCTATTTCTCAGGTCGGCAGATCGAAAAGGAGAATGCCGTCATTCGGGGTATCCGCTTGGAGCGCCTGAAAAAAGACCCTATGCTGAAGACTCAGAAAGAGGCACAGCAGGTCATGGAAGCAGCCCGGGACGAAGCCATAGGCATGATCGTGGAAGAGTCCAGAGAGCATCTGGACGAGAAGCAGGAGGATGAGAAAGCGGAAGCCGAGGCTATCAAGGAGAAGAAAGAAGAGCAGGAGCAAATCCTGGAGAAGCGTAAGGAGCGGGAGGACGATTTGGAGGAGCTTATGGAGGAGATGCCTCTGGAGGAGATGTCCGACCTGAAGAATGCCCAGACGGAAATCCAGCAGGAAATCCAGAACCTGGTCAGCAAGATGAACTTGGTGGCGGAGGATATCAAGGGCGCTAAGGTGGATGAGATGCTATGAATACAATAGAAGCAATCAAAGCGCGCCGGAGCATACGGCGGTACAAAAGGGATAGACAGTGCCTAGAGAACACGTTACACAGCTACTGGAAGCAGCCATGATGGCTCCCAGCGCCTGCAACACTCGCCCATGGGAATTTGTTGTGCGAGGTAAAAGAACAGATTAGAAAGGCAATGCCCTATACGCAAATGCTCCAGACCGCCCCATAGCCATCGTGGTCTGCGGCAGGCCAAAAGTCCAGGAGCTGGTATGCCCGGGCTTCTGGCCCCAGGACTGTGCTGCCGCAGTGGAGAATATTTTGCTGGCGGCGAAAGAATTAGGCTATGGCACATGCTGGTGCGGCTGCTATCCGCTGGAAAAGAGAGTGGAGGAGATGCAGAAATTTTGGATGTCACCAGCATACCGCTTGCTGTGGTGGCCATAGGCGAGGCGGATGAAGACCCTGATGCCAGAGGCTTTTTTGACGAGGCAAGAGTGAAGTATCTGTGAGCCCTCTAGACTGCAAGACAGAAGAGTTTGAGCTGTCTGCAATTGTCTACAGGATCTTGGATATATAAAAACAGCGGAATCCCACATTTTATGGGATTCCGCTACTTAAAAAAGAGCGATAGACGGGACTCGAACCCAATACCGTACTTAGAAACCGCATAAAGAAAGGATTTCCAGCACCTCCCTACTAAGTGTAATCACAAGTGTAACCCCATCTAAAAACAATACCATTAGGCGCACAACCGCTTAACAGAGTCGCTACAGCAAGCATCATCGCAAAAACTTGTTTTCCTTTTCTTTTCCATTTCATACGATTTACTCTCCCTTTCTATAGTATATACATATAGTAAAATACATATAAGGGAAAGAGATTTTCATTTGTAGTTTCTGCGTAATACAAACGTATTAAAATATAGAATCAGATATTGCAAGTGAGATAGTTATAAACTTAGATTAATAGAAATAATATAAAATTACATAAATGTTTTATGCGTTAAAAAGCAACCCAATTAAGGGTTGCTTAAAAGATATGTATAATGGTTCTCAAGCATTTTTTTGTTTAGGCAAAGCAACATTTAGGTTGCTTTGCCGTGATTGGTGTAATCACCAGTTATCAAAAACATCGTCAAGGTTATCTAAGTCTTCCTGTGTTGCGAACCCGCTGTTGACCATCTGGTCCTCATTCATTACTCCATTGTCACCATACACGGTCTGACTCTGCCCTGAGTTAGGGTCTGTATAAGTTCCAAGATCAGTCATCGCCCCATCGTTCACAGCCGCATCGATATCTACATTGCCGTTAGCATCTGTATAGTTATCAAGCACGTCTGCTGCATACCCAAGATACACCCAATAATTACCGCATCTCGCAACAGAGATATACTGAAGTCCAGGGTCAGTCATAGCCGCCCAGTGACCAGGACTGGCTTTCCATGCGGCATATACATCTGCCACAGAGCCGTACCCCTCTGCGATGTTTTCTACATTAGCGCCCCCTCTCGACAGAGCGTCATGGGAGTAGTTCGTTACAAGCGCTTTAGCACTCGCGAGAGCGTTGGAATCCAGTGTTCCATTGGCGGTTACAGTTGAAAGACCCATTGCCTGTCTGTCGGCATTCAGCAGAGCCACGAACTCACCACTTACATTCTGGGCGTCAACCGCTGTATCGTCTGTCTTAGCTGATGTTTCAGGTGCTGTACCCTGGCCTGTTGTCTGACCGGAACCTGAACCCTGACTGCCAGTATTACCCGCTGTCTGGTTCGTCTTAGCTGCGGTTACAGGCTTCTCGGCTACGATGTAGCTGTTGCTTACGAATGCCGCCTCACCGTTCAGCTCAATCTGATACCACCCGGTCTCTTCACACTGCCCCGTCACGGTAACTTCCTGGCCCTGAGTCAACTGTCCCACTTTCTCTCCATCCGTTGACGGCTGGTTCCTTACGTTCACCGCCGCCCTGGCATACATCGTCCCGGTCACGGCTTCATTGATGGTGTAGGGAGAATCTGCTGTTTCTCCCCCTGTGGTTGTCCCGGCCTGGTTTGCCTCGTCTGTCTGGTCTGCGCTGCCGGACTGCCCGGTCTGCGTCACGCCGCCGCTTTCATCGGCATTCCCGTCAGAGGGTGCCTCCGCCCCGGTTTCAGGCTCCGCTGTGGGCTCCGGTGTTTCTTCTGATGATGGTTCATCTGTGGGTTCCGCCGTTTCCTCCGGTTCGGATTCCATAGCCCCGGTTCCCTCTGCCCCGCTTTCCTGATTGCTTTCTGCATCCGCCATGGCTTGCACCTTGCCGTCCCCCTCCATCCTGTTTCCGCAGCCGGCAAAAACGCTGGCTGTCATTGCTGTGATTAGCAATGCCGTCACGATTTTCTTCTTCATGTCCGTCTCCTCCTCGTTGAGATTCTTTCTCTGGAAATCCGTTCAGGGATTTATCCACCTATAGAGTACCCCCCCCGGATTTTTTGTCAATAGGAACCTCTGAAATACTGAAAGGCTCTTCATATTGCCAAAACCGGTTCCAGATTCTTAGTTTCAGTCCCATTATACCACCATCAACAGGATAGTTCAATCTTTTATGAAATATCTTTCAGGATATATATTGCATCAATTATCATCAATCTGACATATCCCTAAAAACTTCTATATAATGATGCCAAAAGGAGTTGGCAAGACAATGGACGAATTCGGAAAAGTAACTTTGAACCTGGAAAAGCTGATTCAGGAAAAAGGAATAAGCAAGACGCAATTATCATATAAGGCAGAGATAAGCCATACCCAGATTAACCGCTTCTGCAAGAACGATGTGGCCCGGATAGATTTGAATACGATAGCCAGGCTATGCCATATCCTGAAATGCAATGTGGCCGATTTGCTTATATATGAGCCTGCAGAAAATCCTGGGGTACAGACGGAAAATCAGCGTGTCAAGGGGAACGTGGAATAAATTGGCGCTTCTCTATAGCGCCGTCCTTTTTATGCCGCGAAAGCCCCTTGATACAGCGGAAACTGGTGGCAGACCATGGGGATGGGGGAATTGATAAATGCACTTTTATCAATTCCCCTTACCTATGAACTTGATTTCAGTTAGCTAACAGGCTGTCGCATAAGCTCTATTCCATGGCTTGTCGCGGAGCATATAAGCCATTTCTATATTGAGTTAGCTGTAGTTTTATTATCGTGCGCCAATAGAACGGCTGCACGTTCTTCTAGCTTGCATTATTTCCCCTTAATTATTTCCATATTTACTTTTATTTCCTTAGTTATATATAAAATTCCAATCCTGTTTTTCATGCAGTATATTTTCTCAAAACTAATCTCTATAAGATGAAATCAAGCTCAATCTCCCCTTGCACAAAAATATTTTTAGAAGACATTCTTTTTTTTATGATTTGCACAATCGTCATTTAGAACCTATTCTTATTTTACAGTTTACACAAATTTAGCCCGTCCCCGGCTTGATTTTTTTACAGCATATGCGATTCCCTGGCTTAAATTTTTTCTCGGGGTACATTTTTTAATTTTTCCTTGTCTGGCATAATGGTTGCAGAAAAGGAGGTAGCATATGCAACTTGATAATGAAAGATTTTCCAGTCATTTAAAATCAATTCGGAAAGAAAAAGCGTATACCCAGGAACGCATGGCACAATTGCTTAATGTATCAAGGGAATCTATCCTACATTATGAAAAGGGGACTTCTCTGCCTCCCCTTGATATCCTGGTTAGGTACTGTACCATTGCATCCGAAAGTTTGGAGTACCTGGTATTTGGAGAGAAAGCGCCTGATAACTTCCGGCTCAACCACTATGTATCCAGGCTGAGCAAGGATTCGCAAAAACTGCTGATGGCGTTTTTGGAAAGCCTGACTACACCTATCCCTTAGCATTGTGGAAAAACTGCTACATATTTTTTCCTGATGTTGCTAAAAATCCGCACGGTAGCTGCTACACTATAGCTATCTCTTGTAGAGAGCTATTAGCCAGTAGTTCGTCCTTGTGCTTTATGGCAAACGGGAAATCCAGCCATGAGATTTTTAGGAGGTGATGCAAATGAGGATCGAGTAGGAGGAAATTTCTCTAATTGAGAAATTTCCGACCTCTCACACCACCGTGCGTACCGTTCGGTACACGGCGGTTCAATCAACTTAACAAGTTACTCGCCTTTCGGCGTAGTAGTCCGACATGGAAACTAATCCAAACCGGGTTAGTCTCTCTTTCGTAACAGCCACATTCATTGCTCCTCTTTGGCATACATAGGCTATTCTTGCCCCTGTATATGCCGTTGACCACGCATATTTGCGGCTGATACCTAATTTTATCAGGTTCTTTGCTCTATTCTGCGGTGTTTTCCAATGCTTCCATATGCACATACGAAGCCGGTAGCGGATTTGACTGTCTAGCCGTTCGCATAACCCTTTCATGCTGCCGATTTTGAAATAGTTTATCCATCCTCGGATAAGTTGGTTGAGCTTCTTGACTTTGTATCCATTGCTCACTCCCCAACTCCTGCATGTGAGTTTCTTCATCTGCTCCCTGAACTTTGCCGCCGCTTTCGGGTGGGGTCTGGCTTTATACCCTTTGGCAAATGAGTCATAGTAGAATCCAAATCCCAGATACTTGATTCCCTTGGGCTTATCCACCTTACTTTTCTCCCCATTTACTTTCAGGCCCAGCCTTTCTTCGATAAATCGGGTGATGCTCTTCATTACCCGGTCTGCCGCCTGTCTGCTTCCGACCATGATAATCAGGTCGTCTGCGTAGCGGACGAAATCCAGCCCTCTTGCTTCCAGTTCTTTGTCCACTTCGTTCAGCATGACGTTCGCTAACAGCGGCGAAATATTTCCGCCCTGCGGCGTGCCCACTATGGTATCTTCATACTCGTCGTCTATCATCACTCCACTGACCAGGAACTTCCTTACTACCGATATGACATCCCCATCCTTGATTGTACGCCCGAAGATAGTCATCAGCTTGTCATGGTCTACTGTGTCAAAGAACTTTGCAAGGTCAATGTCTACAACCCAGCTGTGTCCGTCATTCATCATCTCTAATGCTTTCAAGACTGCCTGTTGTGCGCATCGGTTCGGCCTGAACCCATAGCTGTGGTCGTGGAACTGCTCTTCAAATATCGGAGTGAGCACCTGTGCTACTGCCTGCTGCACAAATCTGTCTACCACCGTTGGTACTCCGAGTTTTCTTGTC
>Ga0137308_100410_pt1 | contig 73656 bp, 57 predicted proteins | sample Inofrocosms_June_FD_97181 | JGI IMG/M metagenome (GOLD analysis project Ga0137308, IMG submission 97181) | Mouse cecal microbial communities from Vienna, Austria - N-Acetylneuraminic and N-Acetylglucosamine D2O microcosms_June | ecosystem: Host-associated > Mammals > Digestive system > Large... | reverse complement strand
ACAATGTTATGGGAGATACTGCCCCACCCTACTTATATGTGACGATGCCGAATCATTATCGCCCGTGGCGTCCTGACCGGCATCGTTCCATTACTATAAGTTGAGATATTCCTTGAGGGCTTCTACATATTTCTCAAATGCACGGAGTCCTTGTTCGGAAATGCGGCACACTGTCCGTGTTTTTTTTCCGAAAAAGCCTTTTTCGATGGTTATATAGCCTGCGGCTGCAAGTTTGTCGAGCTGTACGCTTAGATTGCCCGCCGTAGCTTCCGTTTTCTCCCTGAGGTACACGAAATCGGCTTCTTCGACATTTATCAGAATCGACATCACGGCCAGTCTGAGCTGGGAATGCAGCAGAGGATCAAGCTCTTTCATATTCCTTACGTGCTTTTTGCCTCATTTCAAGCCCCGGCAATATCATCATAAGACCGAAACAGAGTATGAATATCGGCATTAACCATACTGGTTTTATCGCAATTCCTGTAAGCAGACAGCATATAAGCCCAAAACCGAAGCCTACGCTGAAAGCTCCACCGAACACCATACTGCGCACTTTAAGCACGGCACCCGAAGCAAAGGTACCTCCGCCAACCACCATCAGTGCATAGATAAACATAGCGAACCACGGAGATGTTCCCGTCGCATATTGGAATATGGCGCACATAAGCGCTCCCGATACCCCCAATATGCTTACTGCGCGCCATATCTTAGCACAGACCTGATCGGTATACGATTTATATCCGCGTTTCTTTTGAGCGACCGTGTGCTTGCGATTCAACAGCCAGCCGAGCACCATCAGTCCCCACAAGCCGTTGTATGCCGGATTATTAGTCACGGCAACCGCTATCCACACTACTGTTGCCACCGCGACTGTGAGCACACCCCAATTGAGGAGTATGTTGCCGTCACCGACTTCCAGACGACTCTTCGTGTCGGACAGCATGCGCGCTATTAGCTCGATGCTTTCTTTCTCGTTGATTTTTTTCTCTTCCATAGATTGTAGTTTTAGAGGGTTGCAAATCGGTTTATAGTATAAACCATATTTTGAAAAAATATATGAGTTGACCCGCGCGATGCCTTCCTCATAATCCTTTCTGAATGCAAAGATAAATCAGTTTATTTTATAAACCAAATTTTCAACTAACTTTTTGAAAAAAATTGCGACATTTTATAAAGCGCCCGTGCTTGAGCAACACGGACGCTTTATATAATGGCATAGCAAACATCTTATGAATCAATCAAATAATGAGAGCTGAGCATCATTGTCCGGCGCAGGCTTGCGTACAGGCGCCGTATAGCCGAAAGGCTCTTCCGACGCGGCCCTTAATCCGGGTTCTCCCGGAGCAGGCTCGCTCACGAACCAGTCGGGACATTCAAAATCTTCTTCTATCGCAGCGATGGCAGCCTCGTCTTCATCGGTCGGCTTGACTTCTTCTTCACTGTCCACAAGGTCGAAAAGTCCTCCGTCTGCCAGCACACGGTTACGTGCCAGCTCCTCGCGTATTTCAGAAATTTCGTCTTTCAGTTTCTTGTTGGAAGCCTTGAGTTTGGCAATACGCTCGTCGCGCTTTCGTATTAGTCCTTCCACCATACCCATCTGCTCCTGCATTTCTACAACCGAGTCGTATATCTTCTTGGCATCGGCAACCTCGGCCTCGGCCTTTACCCTGCCTTCGCGCTCGGCCACGAGCTGGTTCTGCAAGTCGTTGTACATTGTCTGCCCAAGCTCGACCTGCTCCTTGTGCTGTTGCAAATCGCGCTGTAGGTTTGCTACTTCTTCCTTCAGTTTCTCTATATCTTCAGGATTCGGAACTTCCGCCGCCCTTGCAGCCTTGAGGCTTTCAATCTCGCGGGCCATCTCTTCCACAACTCCCGGCTGTATGTCGGCCAGTTTAATCTTATTGAGCAGGCTCTTCTTCTCGAGGTCGAACTGCTCCCGCTCGGCATCAGCCGCCGCAAGCTGCGCCTCGAGGTCTGTCACACGGTCGGCAAGCGCACGACGCCTACGGTCGGCACTGAGCTGCTGCTCTCTGAGCGACACTCGTTGCTGATCGAGCTTCTCCATCTCGTTTCTCAAGCGTTCGGCCTCTTTCTTGGCCTCCTCGGCGGCGTGCTTGAGCACACCCTCGGCATATCGTTGGGCGTCGAACACCACATTGTCAAGGTATTCATTCAGCGACGAATCAAGACTCTCGACTATCCTCCTGCTCTGCAATGCCGGATCGACAGATTTCTGCAAAAAATCAGGCAGCGCTTCATTAAAGATCGCCACCACACCGTCAAAAATACGCGATTTAACCTCGTCGCTTATCGCCGGTACTGAAGGAAGTTCCGAAAGACCCTCGACGGGTTCCTGCTTTTCTTCGGCTACACTTTCCGCTGCCGAAGTTTCATCGTACTCCGACTCTATAACTTCATCTTCGTCATAATCACCGCCAAAGCCAAAGGCACGGCCTATACTTTTAAAGAAACTCATTGCAAAATCATTGTTTGGGATAAATCATTAAGCTCAGCCTCCGGCTTTACAACAATACCGAGGCCCGAGCGGCCATTAATGGCTATGGAGAGTGGCTCGTCAAACCGGACTATGCGCACATGCCCGTCTTCATATACCGCCGGCATGGAATCAAGATATGCGCTGTCATAGTATCCGCAACCCGAACGCTCGTCGACCGTGAAATAACCGATTCCGAAAGAAGTAAGGTTCTGGAAGAAATGCGTGCCTTGGCTCGGCTCGATACGGTAATCGCCCACAGCAGCCTCCACTATCACCTTGGCGCCAGAAATATCGGCCCACTTCACAGGAATGCCCAAGGCTGCATCAGACGAGCCCCAGCGGCCGGGTCCGATCAAGATATAGCCCTCTCCCTGCGCCGACAGTTCCGAGTTGATACGGCTCACTACCGCTGCCATCTCACGGTTCGCAGCCGAATCGAACGAATCAGGCTTTATATACACAACCGTCCGCACGCCCTCTATCATACCGTTTCCGAGGGCAGTGCCAGTACGGAGAATCAGTTCGCTATCCGGCCGTTCGAGCACATCGTCCGAAATCAACTGCTTGCGGTCTATGATAGGCCGAATCTGCAACCAATACAAATGCCCTGATATGCCGCTCTCCGTGCTTTTAGGCAGTATATTGCCGGCAAACTCGATTTCCACCGGGCGTCGCATGGCTGTCTGCCCCTGCGAAAGCATAAAATGAATAGCATCGGCAAGCGGAAGCGCCCTGTCGCGCAATATGTTGGCAAAGGTCACCACACGCCGTCCCCGGCCTTCCTCATAGTCTTTCAATATACCGTCTATGGCGTCATATGTCGACACCATATACCTCAAAGCTCCCGTCCCGGCAAAATCCTGAACAGACTTGCGCATAAGACACTCGCCCTCATCGACCTTGACCGAAAACTCATCGCCGCCCTTCTTCATTGCAAAGAGATGGGTCTGAGTGTCGCGAAGAGCCAAATCAAGTGTCGATGTCTGCAACGCATGCGCCGGGTGCCGAGGTGAAAAACGCAAGGCCCTGCTGCCGTCAACTATATACTTACCGAGTCCCACAGCAATTTCGGCCACACCGTCCTCGGGCAGTTCGTCGCCAAGCGGATAGTAGTTAAGCGACCGGCCCACGCCCGAAAACGACGGGAAATAATATTCGCCGCGTTCTTCGCCTACCACCTCCTGTATGATTACAGCCATCTTCTCCTGGTCGATAACATTGCTCGTGGCTGTCATATACACCTTGCTGGCGGCATAGAACACAGATGCGTACACACCTTTCACAGCGTCTTCAAGCCATTTCAGGCGACGCTCCGCATCTGCGGTATACGGCACCATATAGGTCGAATATATACCGGCAAACGGCTGATAATGCGAGTCTTCAAGCAAGCTTGAACTTCGCACCGCAAACGGGCGGTCGACCACATCGAACAATGCTAAAAAATCTTCCGTGAGCTGTTCGGGAAGCTTTGCGGCAAGAAAGGCTTGCAAAATGTCCTCGTCCGAAGCATCGCTGAGAGCCAATGGGTAAAGGCCGTTGGCAGCCATAAATTCATCGAAAATATCCGTGCAGAGCACTACCGTTCGCGGTATGGATATGGTAAGCCCATTGAAATTATCGCATATCGGGTTTTTCTTTATGATAGAGTCGACAAACGCAAGTCCTCGCCCCTTGCCGCCAAGACTGCCCTGCCCTATGCGGGCAAAATTGGAATAGTGGTCGAAACGGTCTTTATGGAACACGGCCACCACTCCACGGTTCTTCATCTTGCGATATTTGACTATCAGATCGAAGAAAAGCCGCTTTACGGCAGGAGCCTCGTCGATAGTGTTGAAATGGTGCTGTTTCACCACCTCGGCTATCGGAAAGAGCGCCCGCGAATAAAGCCAGCGTGAAATATCATTCCTCGACGCGTGGTAAAACAAGGAATCTGCCGGGATATCAAAAACATTCTTCTGCATATCCTTAAGACTCCGTATAGTCATTATAGGCTCGCCGCTCTCGGGATTGCGTATTATGAAATCTCCAAAACCGAAGTTATCCATAATAGCCTCACCGAGATCTACCGGCAGCTTTTTTGAATTTTTGTCAATGAAGATACCGTTGAAATCCCCTACCGCGTCGGCGTTGTGCGACTCGCTCGACTCCACAATTATAGGCAGAAACGGATCTTGCGACCGAATCCATCTGGCCAGGCGCAGACCTGCCGCTGCGTCTTTCACCCCATCACGGGCAAACGACACATCGCTTATCACTCCGAGCATATTCCGCCCGTAGCGCTTGTAAAGCTCCACTGCCTCCTCATAATTACGGGCAAGCATCACTTTGGGACGTCCGCGCATACGCAGCATCTGCTCATGCTGGTTGAGTGCCTCTGTCGAGAATATCACCGATTGTTTAAGCAAGAACTTGTATATATGCGGCAGTACCGACGAGTAAAAACGCACAGAATCCTCCACAAGCAGTATCGACTGCACTCCGACTTCGGTAATATCGTCCACATTGAGTTTGTCCTCAAGCAGCTTTATAATAGCCAAAAGAAGGTCCATGTTGCCCAGCCAGCTGAACACATAGTCTATGTGCGACAAATCCTCGTTGGCGAGTCGGCGCGACACCTCTTTTGAAAAAGGTGTAAGGACAACGATAGGAACAGACGGATAACCCTCCTTAAGCTTGGACGCACCGTCGAAAGTTTCCGACAAATCGCCACCGGGCATAGCCACCACGATGTCGAACGGCTTTTGACGCATGGCGTCGAGAGCTTCGGATATTGTGGAAACACGGGTCACACGAGGTGGCGAACTCAGATTGAGCGCCACATACTCGTTGTACAGCTGTTCTTCAACCCTGCCGTCTTCCTCCATCATAAAGGCATCGTAAGGCGACGCTATAAGCAACACGTTGAAAATACGGTGTTGCATAAGCGCCTGAAACTCCGTTTCTTTCAGCAACATACGGCTAAGTGGCTCTTCGTTCATCTTCGCGGGCAATTTTAATCAACAAAGTTAGCATTTTTTCTCGTAACGCAATGTAACTTTAGCGTACTTCCCGTGTCTAAAATACAAAAACCACATTATATGAAACGTATTCTCATAATCTTCATTTCACTAATGATAATTTCGCCGACAGTCGTTTCTGCCCGAAAGCACCCGCACAGGCGACCCGGACACGAAAAACAAGAAAAACGCCACCATCGCCCTATGTACTACATAAGCGATAACGGCGTGTTCTTCGACGGACACAAAATAAAAGGGGCATCGGCCTTCACTTTCAAGATTTTAAGCGACGGTTACGCAGCCGACGCATGGTCTGTATACTACCTCGGCGTCAAAATAAAGGGAGCCTCGCCCGACAGCTTCAAGGCTTTGGACGGCGGCTATGCAAAGGATACGTGGAGCGTGTACTATGACGGTGCCAAAATAAAAGGAGCATCGCCGGATTCATTCATATGCGGACACGACGGTTATGCCCGCGATAACTGGCACACCTATTATCGCGGCCGCAAGATTGATTGACCACAGCCTATGCAAGGTGCATAAGGTCGCGGTAAATGTCGAGAGCCGCCTCTATTTCGTCCTTGGTTGCCGAACAGTTTATCATCGGGCGTCCGACCTCTTCGAGCAGCGTGAAGTTAATGCTTTCAGGGCTATCGTTCTTCTTGTCTTGACGCATAGCCTTCAGAAGTTCGGGATAATCCTTGCATTCCACCGCCATTGCCCCATAGTTTTCAAGCACGTAGGCAGCTATTTTATGCAGTATTTCCGATGGGAATCCGAGTTTCATATGAGAAAGCACGAGTTCGGCAACCATACCCCATGCCACCGCGTAGCCATGCGGCACAGGCGAAAGATGTGCGAATGAGAAGCTCTCAAAAGCGTGGCCTATGGTGTGTCCTAAATTAAGAGCCTTACGCAATCCTTTCTCCGTAAGGTCTTCCTCAACAATGCGTTGCTTCACAAGCACGCTCGCACGCAACAGCGGCAAAAGCGCCTCGGAGTCGAACTCCGGATAAACCGGGTTGTAATCAAGCAGACGGCCAAGTGTTGCCTCATCTTCGAGCAAGGCATGCTTCAGCATCTCGGCATACCCCGAAAGTATCTGCTGCTGAGGCAGTGTGTTAAAGAAAACAGTAGATATTATCGACGCTTCAGCCTCAGAGAAAACGCCTATCTGGTTCTTAAGCCCGTTGAAATTTACGGCAGTCTTTCCTCCTACAGACGCGTCGACCGCGCCGAGAAGCGTTGTTGGCACATTAATGCACCTCATGCCGCGCTTGAAGGCCGCCGCTGCAAAGCCGCCGAGATCGGTAAGCATGCCGCCGCCGACATTGATAAGCACCGACGACCGTGTGGCCTCTGACACTGAAAGCTGCTTCCACACATAGGCAAGCTGCTCAAGATTCTTATTTATATCCCCCGAAGGGATTGTGATGCGACGACCTTTGGCAACAACAGCAGAGTCATTGACAAGCAAAGGCATCACAAACTGCGAAGTATTGGTGTCTGTAAGCACAAACACATCTTTCGCGCCAAGTTCGTCGACAAGCGCATCTATAGCGCCTCCCACAAGATTAGTGAAGATAAGTTTCTGATTCATAGTAGCATTTTTAAAATATCAGCACAATCTTCCATGGAATTGATTTCTATATCGGCTCCGGCTTCCATAAGCGCTCCGGCAGGGATAGGCCCTGTGCGCACCCCTATGGTAAAAAGACCGGCCCGCGAAGATGACTCCACTCCAAGCGGGGCGTTATCGATGCCGATGCCGGCAAACGGCCCGGCACCTACTTTCGCCAAACCGACCAAATACGGCTCCGGATCCGGCTTCCCGTGACGGACATCGTAAGCCGTCACACGCCTCCACATAGGAAACGCTCCGGGATAATCAGTATCAAGGCGTTCCAAAAGCGTCCCCTGCCCCGACCCGGTTACCAGCACCGATGGCAAGCCCGACTCCGCCACAACGGCAACAGTCCTCTGCGCGCCCGGCATAACAGGAGCCGAAGGCATTTCTGCAAAGAACTCTGTCTTTCGCTTATACAGCCTGCGAGCCTCTTCTTCCGTGGCCGGTCGACCAAACTGCCTGCGCACCAGCAAATCGATTGTCGAGGCCCCCGTGCGTCCTTCATAAGCAAAAAACTCTTCGGTAACGGCCTCGATACCGGCCTCGTCGCACACACTTTTCCAAGCCTTTGCATGGCGCGGCATCGAATCGTACAGCACTCCGTCCATATCGAAAAGCACCGCCTCGAACGCCGGCCTTTCGAGCATATTGCGCCCAAGATATGCCCTGAGAGCATCTTCTATATTGATAGAGCAACCGTTCATTTCTCTTCTGCTTCATTAATCGGTTTAACAGGCGGGGGCAATATGCCTTCGCCTATGAGAGCCAGCGAGTCAGCCCGAGAAAGAGTGTCGCTTCCGTCTGCCGCCGACACATAGGCGGGCCTGCGACCTGGCGCCAATCGGGCAAAGCGCGAATTGCGCACGCCCCTTCGGAACACATTCTGAATCTGCCGCACGAGGTTCACACGCGCCGTGTCAACAACAGCGACGCTCTGCGACACCATGCCCTCGCGGAATTTGGCTCCTCCGAAGCGCACCTTGTATTTATCCGGATTTCCTTTTATATTTATACCGAACTTAAATGGCAGAGGCGACTTAAGAACAGCTATATGGTAATCAAAGTTCAATGCAAGATCATTATATCCCATCACGCCGAGCTTATAACGGTCGATATCAAATGTGAAGGGGAAAATATCCATACGGTTGTCGCGCACCAGCAGTTCCACACTCATATGCTTTATCTTATTGTCGGCACGGTCGCGGAATCGCAGCCATTTACCAAGCGTCCTATAAGTTTCCGCATTGATAAAGGCAAGAGAGTCGCCCTGCAGCTTCACGGCTGCGTCAAGCGTGGGCAGCACCATGTTCATATTGCTGTCCACATCGACTGTCGCAGCAAGATCGGCATCGATGATACCACTTATATCGCGCATCAGAGGCATTATCGAATCTATTGCCGGAACAAGATTCAGGAATTTGTCGATTTTGAAATCATTAAGCATCAGCCCGAAACCGAGCTTCATATCACGCGGTGCCGGAGCCGAATACAATGCCGACAGGCTCAACGAACCGGCATCTGATTCCGCCCTCAGGTTATTCAGGTTGAGGCCTCCGTCGAACAACAGTATATCTCCCCGCAAGTCATGCAGATGCAGATCTGAATACAGTATGTTTTCTGCCGCCACATTGATATTGGCATCGATATTAGTCGGCACGAGCAATGGACCTGCCGAGTCGGGCGTCTGGCTCACAAGGGCATCTACCTGGTTGTCGAGGTCACCGTCAAGCGAAGCCAAATCTATCTTGCCTACCGTGCCTTGACGCAGCCTCTCGGCATATGCCGCCCCGGCAAAGGCTGCCACAGTAAGTTCGTTAACGTCCACGGTGTCACTTTTCACAGAGAAATTCACCTTCAGTGACGACCGTCTGTTTCTCGATGTGAGAGCGCGCTGTATGTTTGTGATGTTGCCGGCTATCTTCATATCCGACCTGCCGGCCTGCCAGCGAACGCCACGGAGCACCACAGAGTCTGTGGTAAAATGTAGATTCAAGCTGCTTATACGGTTTCTCAAAGGGAAAAACGGCGTAAACAGTCGGGCATCTCGCGTCTGCACAGTGCCGTCGAGGCTCCAGTCCGTCAAAAATGTCTTCAGACCTCTCGTAATGCCCCACTCTATCACTTCGGCGTCATCAACAAAGGCACCGTGCACACGCCTCTGCCTACTGCCATTGTGTCTGCGTTTAGCCAATGCAAGAGCATATACCGAATCAGGCGAGAGTTCCGGGTGGACGCGCCTTATACTGTCGATTGACTGGCGGGCTGCCTTGCGCATCGCGGCGCGCTCGGGTATTTTATGTGTGGCAACGTGAATCTTGGCATCAGAAAGCATGAACACGTTGGCCGGATTACCAGCCATCATACGTCCTGCCGTAGCATCAAGCGTCAGTACCGGCATTTTTCCGTCGCCTTTAAATCGGTTGAGCGTCAAAAGACCGTCGAGATTACGCAAACGCATACCGGCGCTATCGCTAATCGACATAACACGCATACGCCCTATCTTCAACGCCCCGCCCATAGGAAGCAGCACGGTAGTGTCTATAGCCATATTCTGCGCTGCCGCGCCAAGGCGCAGCGCCTTGATGTCGATAGACACGCCGTCGACCAGCACAGATGCCGAATCGGCAGAAATAGTGGCAGACATAAGCGGTGCGCTCGTTGTGGAATCAGTGCGTATCACTCTCTTGCTGTCAAAATCAAAATCGACCTGGCCTACTTCTGCCATCTTGGCCGTATCATTCGACAGATAGTACAGACGGCGCCCCCTCAGCTTGCCTTCGACAGCCAAATTATGGAATCCGTTGGCATTGAGCATCGACATCGTACCGGCTCCGCTCAAATCAGCCTCCACAGTTCCCGAAAGATAGCCCCCGGCCAAATCAGCCACTATCGGTGGCAGATTTTTAAGATCGCAATATCCCTGAACTTTTGCATCGAAAGAAATGTCCGATGCAAAATCAGTAGCCTCGCCCGACACGAGCAGCTTTGTAGCAGGCCCCGCGATAGACAAACGGCGCAGTGTGGCTGTGGCATCATCGAGATTATTACCTCGCAATACGGCCTGCACATCCACGCCAAAATCAGTAAAACGGGCTTTGCCATAGCGTATGTTGCAATCAGCTATCTTGAGTTCGGCCTGAGCATACGGCAGAGTATCCGTTTCAAAGCAGAACGGACGCTGAAGCTCCGCCGACAAAGACAACACGGCATCTGTGCCGAAAGTTCCCGCACCAATCCCATAGCTGTCAAGCAATTCCGACGGCAATGCCGCCAAGGCGTCCATCACAGACAGCTCCTTCACATCTATACGGCCCTTGTTGACCGTCATCATATCTGAAAACGAAACCTCGGCATCGACATCGGCATTTATGAACGCACCTCGCAAGTTGAGCCTTTCTAACGACACCAACGCAGGCTCCGAGGGATCCCAGCGGACACCTCCGTTGACTCCAAAGGTAAAACCGTCAAGCCTCAGCAAATTCTGCGCCATAGGTCCGTTAAGCTCGCCGTTAATTTTAAGGCTGTACATAGGCTCGCTACTGCCGTCAAGCTCCGCATTGCTGAACAAAAGCACCGCTGCCGACACAGAGTCGAGAGCGTTAAAGAATCGCACCTCGCGCGGCTCGATAAACGCGAAATGATTTATCGATATGGCCGCCATCGGCGCCGAAGCCTCAGAAGGCACAGTGTCGGGAGCGGATTTATAGATATCAAAATTATTAACGCTGTCACCCGCTATCACAATATTCACTCCCGGACGCACTATGGCCACATCCCGGAGGGCGATTTCGCCCTTGGCCAAATACTTCGCCACGTTCACAGAAGCTGTCATACGGTCGAAAGTAAGCAAGGTGTCGGCATATGCCGGAAGTCGCCTCTTTGAGCTATCCGGCAAACTATTAAGCGAATGCGAGAGCAATGCAAGACTGTCAATCTCAATTGCAAGATGCGGGAACGACGGTTTGAAACCAAGCTCTATACGCGATACTTCAAGTTTGGCGTCAAGCACCTTGTCGGCCACCCGGCATACTATCGGCGTAAGTGTTTCCGGCCTCAAAAGATGCACCGAACATATCATAACGGCACCGAGCAGCGTCACCACTGTCAACGCCACGCACCATATCCCGAAAAACACCGACCCTAAAAGCCGCTTTATCCGTTTATTCATACTGTATATTCCCAAAAATAGAATCAGCCGGAGCTATCGAAGTAATATGAAAACACGCCTGCTTGCGCTCGTGCTTGACCAAGCACCGACCCTCGCTGCGCAAATCAGCGACAATCTCGGCGAACAGATTCTTTAAATCTTCAAATGTACGCCTTGTCGAAGCAGCATCGTCACATATAAACTTACTATAGCTCAAATCGAAAGTAGTTGCATATTGATGTGCGCTCTCCTGAGAGGCGTTGCGGTTGACTCTCCTGAGCCTACCCACTGTGAGCGGAGTGCGAAGCACACTCGTAACCTTCGGCCTGTAGTCACCGCCACCCCGCGCCTGCAAAGTGTCGTGGAAACGACGTCCTATTTCAGCAAGCAGCGCCGCCGCGTGAGGTTTGAGATAAGGATACGAATGCGTGAGTTCGTCCACAAAATAATATCGGTTAGACTCTATCTTGACAAGCCCCCTGCCCTGTGTCCACGCTTTATCAGGCGAATCCACTGGTATGATTCCGTCACGCCGGGCCACCTCGATGTGCTGCGGGTTGATATCGTTGAACAACTTCGACAACGGTAGTTTCGTGCGCGTGCGCAGACGCACACAACCGTCATCCGGGACTGAATCTCCCGGCCTGTCATATGCCATACTTACCGAGTCATTCATAATGGCGGAAAGCAATGGCGATATTTCCTTGTCCCTCCGGCCGCAGCCACACGCAAGGACAGCTCCTAAAAAGCAAACTATGGCGCATCTATAATACATATACGCCTGCAAAAATACGAAAAAACAGCGATAGTACAGCCTGCTTTAACGTTATGAAAGCAAATATACGCCAAGGCCACACACGCCTACCCTCATGAAAACAAAAGAGCCCGGCGCTGACGCCGGGCTCCGATAGGGAGTATGTAGTTCAAAAGCCAATTACTGGAGTTTGAAGGTAACGGGGAGAGTGTAAGTAACCTTAACGGGCTGGCCGTTGTTACGGCCGGGAATCCAGTTAGGCATCGCCTTAACCACACGGAGAGCTTCTTTGTCAAGAGCTGTGTGGCGCGAGCGCACTACTCTCACGTTGCTGATAGAACCGTCCTTGCCTACAACGAATTCTACTACCACACGGCCTGAAACGCCTTCTTCGGCAGCGGCGGGCGGATAGACGATGTTGTCGCTGAGCCACTTGTACATGGCAGCTTCACCACCGGCGAACTGGGGTTTCTGCTCTACCATTGCAATGCTCATCGGCTGTTCTTCTTCAACCTTGGGTTCTGCAATAACTTCTTCTTTCACCATTACCTTGTTGAGGTCGTTGGTACCTTCGGTAATATCGACGGCACCTACTGCAGCCTCATTGTCGAGCACTTCGTCCTGGTTCTTAACCTGCTTGTCCTCTTCGAGCTGTTCGTCTTCTACGATGAGGAGGGCGGTTACCTGCTGCTGGTTAGCAACTTCTTCAGGAGCGACGATTTCTTCAGGTTCGGGAAGCTGGAAGGTTTCTTCTTCGATTTCTTCTTCAATCTCCTCCTCGGTTTCCATGGTCACAAGCTCCTGAACGGTGCTTACAGCCACTGTGTCTTCCTCGGGTTTTGCGAAAACTCCCGAGATTGAGAGAATGAGAAGAACCAGAATGATACCTACGGCCACGAGGACCGATACAACAGCTTTTGTGTGGCGGGCGGGCGAGGCTTCACGGATTTTGTATGCTCCGAATTCCTTGTTTTTGCCCTCAAATACTATTTCACGCCACTCTCTTGAGGTAAGATCTACGTCTTTTGCCATTTTTATTCAGCTTTTAAGAGTTAGGAGTAGATTCACCTTCCGCAGGAGCGGCAGTCATATGTGCTGCACGGGCGCGGACAGTGGGTCGTATAATAGTCGCGTTGTTAGCCTGCTCATAGTGACGCAACAGGAGCGTGTCGGTGTGCGTGGGAAGCTCGATGCTATAACGTGAAATCTGGTTGATGTTCATTTCGTCGATAGCATTTATAAGGCCTTCGTATGTGGTGTTGGGACCGGGTTTGATCACAACTACAGGACGTGTCTTCAGAGAGTCCGACGCATTCTGCTTGGCAAGTTTGTCGAATTCCTCTTTGGTTATTTCCTTGTTTTTCCACTGGTCTTTGAGCTTCACGTACTGCTCCATAACCTCCTTGTTCTTGCCACGGAGGATTTTGCGTATACCTTGGGGCTCGTGGTTCATATTGCCGATGAACTGTTCCTTCTGGAGGTACTTGCTCGTGGCAAATGTAGTGTCAGCAATACCTTCGTAATAGTAGATATTGTGGATGGTCTTGCCTGTTTCGGCATCGGTAGCAGGCTTGTCGCCATTATACTCGGTGTCGAGAATCAGTGTGATTGCTTCCGACTGCTTGGTCTGGCTCTGCTGCTCCTTCTTCACGTCTTCGTTGGTAGGAAGCACGATCTGAAGAGTCTGCGATTTAATCATCGTGGTACAGAGCATGAAGAATGTGATCAGAAGCATGTTCATATCCACCATGGGGGTAAAGTCCACATGGATAGCGATCTTTTTCTGGGCGCCTTTTTTCTTCTTGCCGCCGTCAGATTGTTCTATTTGTGCCATTTCGACTTTACATTAATTGGTGGGTTCATCTTCAGATTTGAGGGCAGTCATAAGGCTGAACTTGTTCAGCTTCATGGTCTGGAGGTTGTCAAAGACGAGCTGGACAGTCGTGAAAGGAGTGTCCTTGTCGGCCTTGATGGCGATACCCTGTCCCTTACGCATAAGGGCGGTATAGAGGTTCGACAACTGCGAGCGTTCTTCAGCAGCGAGGCCTTCGGCCTGCTCGTTGTTGATACGCTGAGCTACGTTGTAGATAGCTTTGAGCCATACCTGGAAATCGTTGAGGCGACCGTCGCGGTTGCGGTTGTCGTCGATGGGTATACCAACCTGAGGATTGGTCATATCACCCATAAACTTGTCGCGCTCTGTTACCGACATCGCCATTACCTGGGGAAGAACCGAGAAAGGCACTCCAATCATATTGGTAGCCTGGAACTCGGACTTCATCTGGGGCGTGAGAGCGATTTTGTTGTTCTTGTGCTGCTCGTTGTAGATGGCAAGAGCTTCTTCGAGCATCATACCGCGAATTTTTTCGCTGGACAGAGTCGAGTCGGCATCGCCGGTGAACGAGATGAAGAGTTTACCTTCTGCAACGGAGGGATCATCGAGCTTGCCCGACTTGTCGGCCGAAGACACGAGGACCGTCACCAGATTGTTCATCGGCACCTTTTCTTCAGAAACCGAAGACGGGGTGTAGACGATGGTGGGTTCCTTCTGCAGGAAGGTAGAAGTCAACATGAAGAAAGTAAGCAAAAGAACAGTCACGTCGCTCATCGCGGTCATGTCGATGAGAGTACTTTTCTTTTTGATTTTTACTTTTCCCATATTTACCTTTTGTTAATTGGTTATAATTTCTGTGGTAAACAGGGGATTAGTGTGTGGCTGCAAATGTCTGCACGATGGAGAAACCGATTTCGTCGATAGCGTAGGTGAGGTTATCGATTTTGTTGGTGTAGAAGTTGTAGAAGATTACAGCGAAAGCACCGGTTGCGATACCGAAGGCGGTGTTGATAAGAGCCTCGGAGATACCGGTGGAGAGTTCGGTGGAGTCAGGAGCACCAGACTGAGAAAGAGCCTGGAACGACTTGATCATACCCATTACAGTACCGAGAAGACCAACGAGAGTACCGAGGGTGGTCATGGTAGCGATGATGGGGAGGTTCTGCTGCAGAGTAGGCATTTCGAGAGCGGTAGCCTCTTCAACCTGCTTCTGGAGAGTGGCGATTTTCTGTTCCTTGGTCAGAACGGTGTTCTGGTCCATTTCTGCGTAGCGGATAAGAGCGGAGTCAACAACAGCTGCTACAGAACCTTTCTGCTTTGCGCAGAGGGCACGAGCACCGGCGATGTCGTTCTTTTCGAGGCAAGCCTTAACACCGGCAACGAACTTGGAGATGTTGCCTTTGCCTTTAGCTGCGTTGAGGGCGATCCAGCGCTCTACAGCAAGTACGATTACGGTAAGGAAGAGAGTCTGGAGTACGGGCACGATGAAACCGCCTTTGTAAACGGTGCCCCACAGGTTCTGAGGATGTCCGTCTTCGTCGAAGTGAATGTCGTTGCCGAACCAGAAAATGAAGAGGCAAACGGCGACAATGGCGCAGACGACGATTACCCATGCGGCATTCTTAATGCCGGGGGCGTTCTTTTTCGTGCTAGGCTTAGCCTGAGCTTTTGGCTTTTGAGCTTCCATAATTGTTTGAAATGTGTACTGAAATTAAATTAATGATATTAATTAAGATTAATTGAGTCTGTATGAGTTGTTCTATTTTGCATATTAGATGAGCAAAATCCTGCCCAATGGTATTGATTGAGGCGTTTTAAGTGGGACCTGCCCGTTAAACAATATCGCAAAATTAAGAAGTAGTTTTTAACCTGCAAAATATTTGGAGGGCTTTTTTATACTTTCTTATGCCGATTAAGGCTTTTTGGTGTGCCAAAAGTCTTTTTAGCGTTAAGATTGCTTAATTTATACTAAGTTTGTTTTAACAAGCTCTCCGAAGCGTCTTATCCGGCGGATATAGTATTCAAACAGAATGCTCCGGCACGGCCACCGGCGCTGGCTCAGCAGGTTCACAGCCGGATGCTGCGTGTATTCCTTCCTCATATGTGCAAAATGCCTATGCGCGCGGAATATGGCAGCGGCATTGGCCCAGTCAAACGACAGCACGTATTTAGCCCATGCCAAAGTGTCGAGCAGACGGCGCCTTATCAGCGCCGAACGCCTGCAGGAATCCGGCAGATTCTTATGGAGCATCAGCAGGTTATTGCGGAAATTAAGGTATGTCTTGCGAGGATTTTCCGCCGGCAGCGACCCTCCGCCAAGATGATACACTTTGGCCGAAGGAACCACGGCTATCTTCTTTCCAAGCAGCAGTATACGCCAGCACAAATCGATTTCTTCCATGTGGGCGAAAAACGCCGAATCAAGAGCACCGGCCTCCATATACACCGACGGACGCACCATCAGGCACGCTCCCGAGGCCCAGAACACCTCTGCCGGAGCATCGTACTGCCCGCTGTCCGGCTCGCACTCTCCGAATATGCGCCCTCGGCAGTAAGGATAGCCGTCACCGTCGAGGAAACCGCCGCATGCTCCGGCATACTCAAATCGGCCCGGATCGCGGTAAGACAGTATTTTGGGCTGGCAGGCAGCCGTGTCAGGATTTGCTTCCATATATAAGCAAAGCTCCCTGTCCCAGCCAGGCGACGTGGCCACGTCCGAATTAAGCAGAACCACGTACTTGTACCCCGAACACCGCGCCACTGCCTTGTTATAACCTTCGGCAAAGCCGTAGTTCTCGGGAAAAGACATCACTTCCACATTTTCGGGAAACGCATCAGCCACATAGGCAAGCGAGCCGTCCGTACTACCGTTATCAGCAACAATAATCCTGCTAATCGAGGCATCGGTCGTGGCAACGACCTTGGGGAGAAACTCTTTCAGAAGCTTCTCTCCGTTCCAGTTCAGTATCACCACGGCTATCGTGGGAGTTCCACCGGGTGCTTCCATCTCTTGTGTGTCCATAGCCATATCGAGGGATTTCTCTCTATTGTTTCCTCCAACACCGACGCATAAGCGCGGGTCACATCGCCACGCTCAGTGTCGGCAACATTCTCTGCCAGCAAACGGCAGTCTATCTCATAATATCCGCGACCGGTCTTGTACATATCCCAGTACACCGCCGCCATACCCATACGCCGTGCAAGTTCTTCCGTGCCGGTTATGAAGGCTGTGGGACGGTTGAGGAACATAAGCGGCAAAGCAGGATCTCCGTGGCTGGGCTTCTGGTCGCTCATAAACCCGGTAACATTAAGCATTCCGTCGCGACGCAGCCTTATCAGCTCTCTAAGCACAGTTGCCTTGGGAAGCGACAGCGATCCGAAGCGCGAACGAGCTCTCAGCATCAGCGCGTCGAACACATGGCTGCTAAGAGGCCGGTATACCTGGCAGTACTCTACCCCGTCGCCCGGACGGCGTGCCGCATGCAGGGTTACCGACGGCGCCCACTCCCAATTCCCGCAATGCGAAAAGTAGACGGCCACACTGCGCCCCTGCCGTACCAATGAATCGATGATTTCAATATTGCGGAATTTCATTCTACGCTCCATTTCCGAATCCGATATATGGAATAGCTTTACTGTTTCCATAATATAATCGGCAAAATTTCTGTAGAAATCCTTTTCAAGCCTGCGCCGTTCCTCCGCAGAGCGATCCGGGAAGCAACGCGCCATATTATCCTCCACCACCTTACGACGGTATCCCGCCACATAATATATGAGGACATATATAAGGTCGGCAATCACATACAATGCCTTCATCGGCAGCCACGCCACGCATTTAAGCAATATCAGCACAAGGCGCGTCATCGCACAAGGACACCTGTCATGGTTTCACCATCGTCCATTAAACCGGTAAGCCGAACATCGCGAACCATATTGTCGAGTTCGGGACCCGCATCGACCTCTACCCTGAGGTAATTATCGGTGAATCCGCCCATCGGACGCCCCGGACGCGAGCGTTCAAGCAGCACAGGGCGCACACAGCCTATGAAACGCCCGGCAAATTCCTTGTGCTTCTCCGCGCCGAGGCTTATCATAACATCAGCCCGGCGATGCTTTTCCTCCTGCGTTACAGCGCCTTCAAGAGCCAGCGCACGGGTGTCGGGCCGCTCGGAGTACGGAAACACGTGGATATGGCTCAGCGGCAAGCCTGCTATAAATGCCTTCGACGCCTCGAAGCGTTCCGCACTTTCACCGCGCGCCCCCACTATGAGGTCGGCGCCGATAAAGGCGTCAGGTATTGCGTCAAGCACACGGCGAAGCTTTCCTGCATACAAAGCGGTGTCGTACCGCCGCCTCATAAGCGCGAGCACCTCGTCGTTGCCGCTTTGAAGCGGTATATGGAAGTGAGGCATAAACCTGCGCGACGCCGCCACAAAGTCTATAAGTCCGTCGGTAAGCAAGTTCGGCTCTATCGATGAGATACGATAACGCTCTATACCCTCAACGGTGTCAAGCTCGCGGCAAAGATCGAGAAAATTATCACTGCGCCCGTGGCCGAAATCGCCTATATTCACGCCCGTAAGCACTATCTCCTTGGCACCTCTGCCGGCAGCATCCCGAGCAAGCGCCATTATCTGGTCTATAGTGCCCGAACGCGACCGCCCCCTCGCCTTTGGAATGGTGCAATATGTGCACCAGTAGTCGCAACCGTCCTGCACCTTTAAAAAGAAGCGTGTGCGGTCGCCACGCGAGCACGAGGGCATAAATTCAGTAAGTTCTTTTGCAGGTATTATCTCCGCAACGCTCGCGTGCCCGGCAAGACAATCGTCGAGATACTCGACGAGCTTGAGCTTGTCGTTGGTTCCGGCAACCACGGCCACCCCCGGCAGAGAAGCAACCTCCTCAGCTTTCAGCTGCGCGTAGCAGCCCGTTACCATAATAGGCGCATTAGGATAGCGGCGATTGAGCGAACGTATGAACGACCTGCATTTTCTGTCGGCCTCGGCTGTAACGCTGCAAGAGTTTATAACGATAAAATCAGGCACTTCGCACTTGTCGGCAGCCTTCACCCCCCTTTCCTCGAAAAGCCGGGCCACCGACGCCGTTTCGGCAAAATTAAGCTTGCACCCGAATGTATGATAAAGAGCCTTAATATTCATATTCCCATTTATTAACAATCTCCGATATCGCCTTGGCGTCGTCAACCGACGTACAGGCTGATACCGGCAGGCACACCACCATATCCGATATTTCTTCGGCCACAGGCAGCACAAGGCCTGAAAAACGCGCATAGCACGGCTGTTTGTGTGGCGGCACAGGATAATTGACGTCAGTGCCTACCCCGTTTTCAGCCAGATAGGCGCGGAAAGCATCTCTTTCCGGAACAAGCACGGCATATTGGTGCCACACGCTGTTATCAGGTCTGTCCACACGCGGCTTGCGCACGCACGGGTGGCTGATCAGCGCGTCGTAAGCAGCCGCAAGCTGCCTGCGCCTTTCGCATTCTTTGCCAAGCCGTTTCAGCTTGACATTAAGGAAAGCCGCCTGCAAAGGGTCCATGCGGCAGTTGAAGCCCTCGTATATATTATGATACCGCCTGTCCGAGCCATAATTGGCTATGGCACGCACAGTGCGCGCAAGTTCGTCATCGGCTGTAAGCACCGCTCCGGCATCGCCAAGAGCACCTATATTCTTTGTGGGGTAGAAGCTGAGCGCGGCAGCATCGCCAAGAGAGCCTGCAGGCCGCCCGTCACCGGCTGTAGCCCCTATGGCCTGCGCATTATCCTCCACCAATATCAGCCCGTGACGCTCTACAAACTCTCGAAGACGCTCGTCATAGCAAGGACGCCCGTAGAGATGCACCGTCAGGACTGCTTTCACTTTCGGAGTATAAGCCTCGTCAAGCAGGCGCGTATCCATATTGAGCGTGTCGGCATCAGCGTCGACAAATACCGGTTCAAGGCCCGCGTCCGTAATAGCGAGAACCGACGCTATATAAGTGTTGGCCGGCACAATTACGGCATCGCCCTGCTTCAGACGCCCCAACGCAATATAGGCTCTGAAAATCATGCGCAATGCGTCGAGGCCGTTGCTAACGCCCACGGCGAAAGGCACGCCCGAAGCACCAGCAAGCGCCTCCTCGAAGCTTTCCACCTCGGCTCCGCCTATATAGCGGCCGGATTCCACCACCCGGCAGGCCGCCTCTTTCAGCTCGGCAAAAAACGGCTCGTTAACCGCCCTAAGGTCAAGAAAAGGATACTTCATACAGCCTTGGTACGCATAAATGCGTCGAAATCGCGGATATAATCATCTTCGCTATATGGCAGCGACGTAAGCGACAGGCACACACTACCCGACGAAAAATTATCAAGCGTGCGCCAGTAGCCCGGAGGCACGAACAAAGCTTCAAACGGACGGTTAAGCGTGAATTTCCACCACTTAACACCGTCGAACAGATTTACATTGAAGCTCCCGCCTGCGGCAATAATGAGCGACAAAGCCTCAATATGAGCGTGGGAACCGCGCTCGGCTCCTGCCGGCACATCGTAAATCCAGTATGCGCGCTCTATCTTGAAGGGCATAAAATCATCGTCATTCTGCACGAATGTGAGGTTGCCTCGCGGATCGTAGATACGCGGAAGCTCTATCAGGCGCGGAATATCAGGCGTTTTCATTGGCAAGCCTGAGCAGATAGCGACCGTAATCGGTCGATTTGAGTTCTTCGGCAAGGTTCCGCAGCTGCAGGGCATCGATATACCCGCACCGGTATGCAACCTCCTCGAGCGACGCTATAAGCAGGCTCTGCCTCTTTTGGATAGCCTCGACAAATGCCGAGGCCTCCATCAGCGAATCGACCGTGCCGGTATCGAGCCAGGCAAAGCCACGTCCGAAACACTGCACCTTGAGCCTGCCCTCGCGCAGATAATGCTCGTTGACGCTGGTTATCTCCAGCTCGCCCCGCGCCGACGGCTTTATTCCTGCGGCCACTTGCGATATGCCTTGCGGATAGAAATACAGCCCCACCACAGCCTTGTCGCTGCGCGGATTCGCCGGTTTTTCCTCTATGCTCACCGGGCGCCCTTCGCTGTCAAGCTCAACCACCCCGTACCGGCGGGCATCACCCACTGTGTAGCCGAACACGGTGGCATATCCCTGAACGGCATCGGCTACAGCCTTGCGCAGCATTCCCGTAAAGCCCTGCCCGTAAAAGATATTATCGCCAAGCACAAGGCAGGCAGGCTCACCGCCCACAAACTGCTCGCCTATGGTAAAAGCCTGCGCCAAGCCCTCTGGACGAGGCTGCTCGGCGTATTGTATAGAAATGCCCAAGTGAGTTCCGTCGGAAAGAAGCCGACGGAAAGCGGGCAGGTCATCGGGCGTTGAAATAAGAAGTATATCCTTAATGCCGGCAAGCATCAGAACCGATAACGGATAATATATCATAGGCTTGTCGTAAACAGGAATAAGCTGTTTCGACACCCCGCGCGTTATCGGATAAAGCCGCGAGCCCGAGCCACCGGCAAGAATGATACCTTTCATAATCAACGGTCAGAATACATTTTTTTGTAATAATCGCGATAACTGCCCTCTACGATGCTTTTCACCCAGTCGCGGTTGGCAAGATACCACGCGACCGTGGCAGCCATGCCTTCCTCGAACGACACTTCCGGCTTCCAGCCAAGCTCTCGGCTCGCCTTGGTCGGATCGATGGCATATCGAAGGTCGTGGCCGGGACGGTCGCCCACATAGGTAATCAGCTCCTCGGTGATTGAATCGGGCGCCGCAGCCAAAGCCCTGTATTCAGGATTATTGCCGACGGCTTCCGCCACCATCTTTATTAGCAGTTTTACAATATCGATATTTCTTTTCTCGCTAAGCCCCCCGAAATTGTACACCTCTCCCGGCTTTCCGTCCAATGCGGCGGCAAGGACGCCCCGGCAATGGTCGTCGACATATATCCAGTCGCGCACGTTAAGCCCCCGGCCATACACCGGCAACTCGCGGTTCTCAAGAAGATTGTTAATCATAAGAGGTATCAGCTTTTCCGGGAACTGATACGGTCCGTAGTTGTTGCTGCAACGGGTCACCACCACGGGAAAGCCGAAAGTCCTGTAATAGGACAATGCAAGCACGTCGGCCGAAGTCTTCGATGCCGAGTATGGCGAAGAAGGCCTCAAGGGAGTAGTTTCTATAAACGACTCGTGCCCGTAACGCCCGAAGACAGGCTGGTCGAAGTCAATGCTCAGGTCGCCATACACCTCGTCGGTGCTTATCTGCACGAATTTTTTCAAGGAAGGAACAACACCCTGCCTCACCTCTTCGTCGCGCATACGCCGTGCACATTCAAGCATGGTGTATGCCCCTACCACATTGGTGTCGATAAACGGACGCGGATCGTCGACGCTGCGGTCTACATGTGTTTCTGCCGCAAAATTGACAATATACTGCGGACGTTCGTTCCGCAGTATCGACTCCACGGTGTCATAATCGGCAATATCCGCCTTGAAAAACTCTATACTGCCGTTTTCCATCTCCTCGGCAAGCGAGGAGGCATTGCCGGCATATGTAAGGGCGTCAAGAACCAACACGCGCGCGGAGCGGTGCGCCAACAGGTATTTCACAAAATTGACCCCTATGAAGCCGGCACCGCCGGCCACGAGGAAAGTTTCCTTATCGCACGTGCTCATCATTGTTCCGGCACGGGTGTGAGGTTAGCCATCTGGTTTCGCGCGGCCTCAAGCATACGCTCGTACTTTTCGCGATGTACCAGAGCGAGCCGGTGCGCCTGCAAGGCTGAGCCGTAAGCATAGCAGGCAAATATCTGTTCCCGTAGCTTGGGACTTATCTTTATATCTGTCTTGCCCTTGCTGCCACGAGCCACACACTTGCCAAAGCCGGGATGCGAAGCAAGCCACGCTCCGACACCTTCGAGGTCTTCAGGGCTGAAGCTTGCACTCTCGGAACCTTCCACTGCCACCACTCTGGCCGGCGATATCGAGGCGGTTGAAACAGACTCCGCCCCGTCAGCAAATTCGAGCGATGCAAGCCCGATTGAACGACCCTGGATATTGGCGACAAGATAAAAATGGCCGTCCTCGCTCACACGGGGCTGAATGCCGGTGGCAGTCATCACCTCAGTGGGCGCGTCCTTGGGCACATAGTAGCCCTCAAGCCCTACGCTGCTCTCGACCTTGCGAAATCCCGGTTCAAGCTCCTGAACACGGATTGTGGACTCTGCAAGAGCCTTGTCACCGGCCGATATGCTGTCGATGGCTATTCCTTCCATAGCCTTGGCACGCAGGGCAAGCCCCTTGCGCCTTATTTCGGTCTGCGACGGATAACGGCTGTTGAGCGTATCCAAAAGAGTGATAGCACCCTGATAGTTGCGGGATTCAACCGCCTGCTCGCCCTGCCGGTACAGCTCGTCGGCCGAAGCACGGTCGCTGTCGGAGCAGGCCGCGAAGGCAAGCGCCATGGCAGCCGCTACAGCCGCCTTACTTATTGCGTTGGACATTTTTGACACCTTTTACAGCTTCTATCTTTTTGATTAACTGATTCAACGATGATATGTCATTGACTCCTACCACGAGCACTCCGTGGAAAAGCCCGTCGTGGGAATCAATGGATATACTCCGCAAAGATACGGATTTTTCTTTATTGATAATAGACGTTATGTTCGTTACGATGCCTATGTCGTCCTTGCCCACCACTCGGAGCGATGCCGGGAGCTGGGTGCCGGCCTGCCCGCTCCAGCGCGTGCGGATTATGCGGTAGCCGTATTTCTGCCGTATGTGGGCGGCATTGGGGCAATCGTCGCGATGTATCTTGATAACGCCCTCAGACGAAATAAAGCCGAACACGGGGTCGCCATAAATGGGATTGCAGCACCGTGCCAGGCGATAGTTGATGCCCTTGATATTGTCGCCTATTACCACCACGTCGCCTCCCGAATCAGCAGCCGCATCATCTTCAGGGGCGCTCTGAAGCACGTATTCGCTCGCAGAAACGCGCTCGCCGCCCTCCTCTGCCTTGGCCTGACGCTCCAGACAGGCTATATAAGCCTCCACGACGTCGTTGACATCAATCTCTTCTGCCGCCACGGCACTGTAGAAGGCGATAGCATCTTTAAATCCGAGTTTAGCAAGCGTGCGCGACATCGTAGCCTCGTCGACATCTATCTTGCGGTTGGCAAATCGGCGGTGCAGCAATTCCTTGCCAAGCTCTCCGGCCTTGTTCTCTGCTTCTTTGATTACAGCGCGTATCTTGCTTCTCGCTTTCGACGTAACCACTATCGAAAGCCAGTCGCGGCTCGGCTCCTGCCTCGGCGAGGTAAATATCTCCACCGTATCTCCGCTGGCAAGGACATAATTCAGCTTGCGGTTGCGCCCGTTTACCCTTCCGCCCACGCACTGTGTGCCTATCCGCGTGTGGATATTGAATGCGAAATCAAGTAAGGTGGCACCCTGAGGCAGCTTGTAGAGGTCGCCCTTGGGCGTGAAGACAAACACCTCGCGGGAATAAACGTCCATCTTGAAGTTGCGCATCAGCTCCATAGGCCCCGTTTCGGCTGCTTCGAGAATGTCGCGGACATTGTTCATCCACGTGTCGAGCGAGCTTTCACTTTTGATGCCCTTGTACTTCCAGTGCGCGGCAAGGCCTTTCTCGGCGATGGCGTCCATACGCCTTGTGCGGATCTGCACCTCCACCCAGCGCTCGCCCGGCCCGTAGACCGTTATATGCAGGCTCTCATACCCGTTGCTCTTAGGTATGCTGAGCCAGTCTTTCAGTCGCCCGGGATTAGGAGTGTACATATCCGTGACAATCGAATACGCGAGCCAGCACTCGGGCTTCTCCCGCTCGGGTTCGCAATCGATCACTATTCGTATGGCAAAAAGGTCGAAGATGTCCTCCACAGTATTGTGCTGCTTTTTCATCTTGTTCCAAATCGAATATATCGACTTGGTTCGACCCTTTATCTCGAATTTAAGACCTTCGGCAAGCAGTTTTTCCTTTATCGGAGCAATAAATTCTGCGATATAGGCGTCGCGTCGCGCCTTGGTTTCGTTCAGTTCATGGGCGATACGGGTATAGACCTCGCGGTTGCTGTACTTCAAGGACATATCCTCAAGTTCCGACTTGATGGCATACAGGCCGAGGCGGTGCGCCAAAGGCGCGTAAAGATAGTTTGCCTCGTAGGCCGTATCGCGCACGAAGCGTTCGGCAGGATGGTGGTTTATAGCCCTCATCAGCGCAAGACGGTCTACTATCATTATGATAATCACGCGTATATCTTCCGCAAATGTAAGAAGCAGCTTGCGGAAGTTATCACTTTCAACCGAGGCGCTCTTGCTATACAGCGAGGCCACTTTGTCGAGTCCTCTCACAAGCTTGGCCACATCATCGCCCCACATAGAGGCGACATCGGCAGACACTATGCCGCCGGCACGCGAAAGCGGCGACAGCAGCACGGCAAGAACCATATTGCGGTCCGCCTCCACGCTGCGGCAAAGCGCCGTTGCAGTGGCTATGGCCGCAAGCACGGGATTGAATCCGAAACGGTCGCGCACAGGCAATTTATCGGGCGAGGCGGCAGCATAAGCCTTGCAGATAGCGCCGAAGTCGCCCGTACGCCGTGCCATGCCAACCTCGCGTGCGAGGGATCGGCACAATGAAGGCAGCGAACACCTCTCATCTTTAGTGAAAAATCCTTCCATAAGACTATAATTGGAAACGACGAGCCAAAATTACTAATTTTTTTGAGTAAATTTGCACTCCGAAAACTGAAAAAGACATACTAATGATTACTCAAGAACAATTAAAAGAGACTTTTGAGCGTATGCTTGCGCTGAGGAGGTATCTTTGACATCGACGGGAAGAAAATAGCCGTCGAAGAAGAACAGCTCCGCACAATGGCCGACGGTTTCTGGGAAAACGCAGAAGCCGCCCAAAAGCAGATGAAAAAAATAAAGGATCTGCAAAAATGGATTGCCGATTACTCCGAGCTTGAAAACGCCGTGGAAGAAACAAAACTCGCAATAGAGTTCTTCCGCGAGGAGATAGTCACCGAAGACGAAGTGGACCAGGCATATGCCACAGCCGTAAAGCTGCTCGAAGAGCTCGAACTCCGCAATATGCTGCGCGGCGAGGGCGACATAATGAGCGCCGTGCTCAAAATAAACTCAGGCGCCGGTGGTACCGAAAGCCAGGACTGGGCCTCGATGCTGATGCGCATGTACTTGCGCTGGGCCGAGAAAAACGGCTACAAAACCTCCATCGCCAACTTGCTCGAAGGAGACGAGGCCGGCATAAAAAGCTGCACCATCAATGTAGAAGGTGACTTTGCCTACGGATTCCTCAAGAGCGAGAACGGAGTTCACCGCCTCGTGCGCGTATCGCCCTACAATGCCCAGGGCAAGCGCATGACGTCGTTTGCATCGGTATTCGTGACCCCTCTCGTGGACGACACCATCGAAATCAAGGTCGAACCGGCTCTTCTGTCGTGGGACACCTTCCGTTCGGGAGGCGCCGGTGGCCAGAACGTAAACAAGGTGGAGTCCGGCGTGCGACTGAGGTATCAGTTCACCGACCCGTACACAGGCGAGAAAGAAGAAATCCTCATCGAGAACACAGAAACCCGCGATCAGCCCAAGAACAAGGAAAACGCCTTGCGCCAGCTGCGCTCTATCCTCTATGCCAAGGAACTCGAGCACCGAATGGCAGAGCAGGCAAAAATAGAAGCAGGCAAGAAAAAAATCGAATGGGGCTCACAAATCCGCAGCTACGTGTTCGACGACCGCCGCGTGAAGGACCACCGCACCAACTGGCAGACATCGGACGTAGGCGGCGTGATGGACGGCGATCTCGACGGATTCATAAAAGCCTACCTGATGGAATTTTCTGAAAAAGACTCTCAGGAATGACACCAAAGGCGCTTCGCGTACTTCTAATCGTAAACCCCATATCCGGCACAATTCCAAAACACCGGATAGTTCCATACATAGCACAGTGTATGGAAAATCGAGGCATAACGGTAGACATAGCCGGGACGGAAAGTCCCGGCCATGCCACCGTGCTCGCGCGCAAGGCGGCGGACGAAAACTACGACGGCGTTTTAGCCTGCGGAGGCGACGGCACCGTCAACGAAACAGCCCGGGGACTCGTAGGCACCAACACAGCACTCGGAATAATACCCACCGGCTCAGGCAACGGACTCGCACGCCACCTTGGCATACCTGTCGACGTGGACCGCTCCCTCAGGGTGATTGCCGAACGCAACATTATAAATGCAGACTACGGAACGGCCAACGACAAGCCGTTCTTCTGCACATTCGGCGTAGGCTTCGACGCTGCCGTGAGCGAACGCTTCGCACGCCAGAAACGCCGCGGCGTAATGATGTATCTTAAAAGCGCCATCGACGAATACATCAAATTCAATCCCGAAGAATACGTTATCGAGGCCAACGGTCGGGTGCTTACCGAACGTGCCTTTCTCGTGGTATGCTGCAATGCGTCGCAATACGGCAACAACGCCTTTATCGCACCCGGCGCATCTGTAACGGACGGCGAACTCGACCTCGCCATAGTGCATTACGGCAACCCTCTTTCACGCGCCATTTTCGGGCTCGACCTCCTGACAGGCTTTGTAGGCAAAAACGCGCTCGTCGACATCATTCGCGTCGAATCAGCGTCTATAATGCGCAAACGCCCGGGCATCACGCACATCGACGGAGATCCTGTACCCATGGATTCAAAAATAAACATACGCTGCATCCCTGGCACTCTGAAAATGTTTGCCCCGACAGGCGCCACACGGTTCAAACCTTTTGTCACACCGACAAGCCTCTTCCTGCGCGACTGCGGAATAGCATTAAGCCACATTTTTACAGGCCACAACCGTCCTTTCTGATACAAGGCACACATACAGTGATTGCAAAGTTGGAACATCGGTTCCGACTTTTTTTATGCACCCACCAAAATTATAAGAGGCGGCACGTGTCATCGCGACAAGTACCGCCTCTTGAGCCGTCAAGGGGTGACGGCTCTGGGGAATCCTTAAACGTTATGCTATTCAGCGGCTTCTTCGCCGTTGAGTATTTCGAGCATCTTTATTGCAGATACAGGAATACGGGTACCGGGGCCGAAGATTGCGGCCACACCGGCTTTGTAAAGGAAGTCGTAATCCTGGGCGGGTATCACACCGCCGGCAGTAACCATGATGTCTTCGCGGCCAAGCTTCTTAAGTTCCTCGATAACCTGCGGTATGAGGGTCTTATGGCCTGCGGCGAGAGAAGACACACCGAGAATATGGACGTCGTTCTCCACAGCCATACGGGCTGCTTCGGCAGGGGTCTGGAAGAGCGGTCCCATATCGACGTCGAAGCCGCAGTCGGCATAGCCGGTAGCTACAACCTTGGCGCCACGGTCGTGACCGTCCTGGCCCATCTTGGCAATCATGATACGGGGCTGACGGCCTTCGCGCTTGGCAAATTCGGCTGTCATCTGCTGGGCGCGCTGGAAGTCGGCGTCCTGTTTTGTTTCGCTTGAATACACACCGGAAATTGTTCGGATTACAGCTTTATAACGGCCTACGACTTCTTCGCAGGCGTCGGATATTTCGCCGAGAGTGGCACGGAGTCCGGCAGCCTTCACGGCGAGATCGAGGAGGTTGCCTTCCTTTGTACGCACGCACTCGGTGATAGCGGCAAGAGCTTCTTTGACCTTGGCTTCGTCGCGATGAGCCTTGACGTCGTTAAGACGCTCGATCTGCTCGCGGCGCACCTCGGTGTTGTCAATTTCGAGAATATCGATAGGATCTTCGTGGTCAAGACGGTATTTGTTGATACCGACGATTGTCTGACGACCGCTGTCGATACGTGCCTGCGTGCGGGCCGAAGCTTCTTCGATACGGAGCTTGGGAAGACCTGTTTCGATAGCCTTGGCCATACCGCCGAGCTTCTCGATTTCCTGGATATGCTGCCATGCGCGGTGTGCAATCTCGTTGGTGAGAGCCTCCACGTAGTACGAGCCGCCCCACGGGTCGATAGCGCGTGTTACCTGAGTTTCTTCCTGAATGTATATCTGGGTATTGCGGGCAATACGGGCCGAGAAATCGGTAGGAAGCGCGATTGCTTCGTCGAGAGCATTGGTATGGAGGCTCTGGGTATGGCCGAGAGCGGCACCCATGGCTTCGATACATGTACGGCCTACGTTGTTGAACGGATCCTGCTCGGTAAGCGACCAGCCCGATGTCTGCGAGTGTGTGCGAAGGGCGAGCGATTTGGGGTTCTTGGGATTGAACTGCTTCACAATCTTGGCCCAGAGCATACGTGCGGCACGCATCTTGGCAACTTCCATGAAGTAGTTCATGCCGATAGCCCAGAAGAACGACAGGCGGGGTGCGAATGCGTCGATATCCATACCTGCGTTGACACCTGCGCGAAGATATTCAAGACCGTCGGCAAGAGTATATGCCAGCTCGATATCGCAGGTTGCGCCTGCCTCCTGCATATGATAGCCGGAGATAGATATGGAGTTGAACTTGGGCATATTCTGCGATGTGTACTCGAATATGTCGGCGATGATTCGCATCGAGAATTCCGGCGGGTAGATATAGGTGTTACGCACCATGAATTCCTTGAGAATGTCGTTCTGAATCGTACCGGCCATTTCTTCAAGCTTGGCTCCCTGTTCGAGGCCGGCATTGATATAGAAAGCGAGCACGGGAAGAACGGCACCGTTCATCGTCATAGAAACGGACATCTTGTTGAGAGGTATGCCGTCGAAGAGCACCTTCATATCGTCGAGGGAGCAGATCGACACACCTGCCTTGCCCACGTCGCCTACCACACGGGCGTGGTCCGCGTCATATCCGCGGTGCGTGGCAAGGTCGAAAGCCACAGAAAGGCCCTTCTGGCCGGAGGCGAGGTTACGGCGATAGAACGCATTGGACTCTGCAGCGGTGGAGAAACCGGCATACTGGCGGATAGTCCACGGGCGCAGGGGGTACATTGCGCTGTACGGGCCACGCAGGAAAGGCGGTATGCCCGACATATAGTTGAGATGCTCAAGACCTTCAAGGTCGGTCTTGGTATAGACTGGTTTTACAGGAATAAGCTCGGGAGTGGTCCAGTCTTCGGTATTAACGGCCGCAGGTGCGGGGCCGGCCGTCCCGGCGGCGATATCGATATTTTTAAAATCGGGTTTCATAATAGCTGCGACGGTTATTTGTTAAGAAGACGGTTGTTGAAGTCACGGAGTGTGTCGAGAACGTTGCAGCGAACGTGAACGAAATCGTTGATTCCGGCAGCCTTAAGCTCGTCGGTGCAAGCGGGCGCGCCGGCCACAACAAATTCAGCCCGTCTGTCAAGGTACTTGAAGGCTGCGGGTGCAAGCTCTGCGTATTCGTCGTCGCTCGAGCAAAGCACTATCACGTCGGCGCCCTGTGCGAGAGCCGCGTCAACACCTTGCTCAACGGTGTCGAATCCGAGATTGTCGATAATCTCATATCCGGCACAACCGAAGAAGTTGGTCGAGAACTGGGCGCGGGCCAGACGCATGGCGAGGTTGCCGATAGTCAGCATAAACACTTTGGGGCGCTTGGCTGCTGCCTCGGTGGCGAGTCGGAGAGCCTCGAAGTCTGTTGCGGCACGTTTCATCGACAGCGCGTTGGGGCCTTTCTCAGTAGCGCAGCCACATGAGCAGCCTCCTGCGCATTCGATTTTGTCGGCAGCTTTTTCGTTGATATTGGGGTACTGGTTTGTACCAAGGAGAATCTCCTTGCGACGGGCAACGTCGGAGTGGCGCTTGTCGCACGATTCGTTAACGGCTTTCTGCACAGTGCCGTCGGCAACCTGCGCAAAGAATCCGCCGTTATCCTCTACTGCGAGGAAGAGCTTCCATGCCTCGCGGGCGATAGCCACGGTAAGGGTTTCCACATAGTAGCTGCCGCCTGCGGGGTCGACAACCTTGTCCATATGGCTCTCTTCCTTGAGAAGGAACTGCTGGTTGCGGGCTATGCGCTCCGAGAAAGCGTCGGGGCGCTTGTACGTAACGTCGAAAGGTGTTACCACAATCGAGTCAACACCGGCAACGCAGGCAGAGAAGGTTTCGGTCTGGCTGCGGAGCAGGTTCACGTGTGCGTCGTATATGGTCTGGTTGAAGCGCGAGGTGGTAGCGCATACCATCATCTTGGCGCTGTCGAGGCATGCGGGCTTGTATTGCTCCACAATCTGCGCCCACAGCATACGGGCGGCGCGGAATTTTGCGATTTCCATAAAGAAGTTGGACGAAACGCACATATTGAACTTAATGCGCGAAGCAACTTCTTCGGGCTTGCGACCGGCATCAGTAAGCAGGTTCATCCAAGCCGTGCCCCATGCGAGGGCATATCCGAGTTCCTGATAGATGTATGCGCCGGCATCTGCGAGAATACCGCAGTCAACGGCGATGCACCGCAGGCCGGGAACGGCAGCCACAACGTCGAGAAGAGCGGCGGCCTCGGCGGCAAGAGCAGCGGTATCCACGCCTTCTACTCCGTGACGGAGCTGGCGACGCAGAGGATTATAGTCAACCGAGCCCTTGAAAGAAGCCTCGGCACCCTGCTCCTTGACATAAGCAACGAGGGCTTCTGCCACTGCCACAGCCTTGCCGGGACAGCAGTTGAGGTTGATTTCAACACAAGAAAGGCATATGTCCTTCAGGAGAACAGGCACTTCGGCCGGGTCGGAAACCTTGAAGCCAAGAGAATTGATGCCTTTTCCGAGAACATCGAGAGCGATAGCGTTAGCTTCCTCGGGGGTATCGGCCACGATGTTCTGGCGCGACAGCCAGTCATTGTCGGTGCGGGTACCACGCACGTAGGGGTACTGCCCGGGGAGTGTGTCGGTTGTGCCAAGACCGGCAATGTCTTCGGCGCGGTAAACGGGCTCTACGCTGAAGCCTTCGTTGGTGCGCCACACCAGTTTTTTATTGAAATCGGCCCCTTTGAGGTCGGCTTCCACCTTGGCACGCCACTCTGCGTAGCTCACCTCGGGAAACTGGTCGAACAATCTTTCGTTATTTTCTGCCATATTTATATAATATATTGTGTATCACGAGCCGTCAGGCCTGATTTAAGGCGCGTCGGAGCACCTGGGCGCCATGACGCTTTTTCTACTTCGCAAAAGTAAGAACAATAAATCGAATTAGCAAATGAACTTCCCCAAACTTACCATTGCTATCCCCCAAAGTTGCAACAGCAATTTAGAAAGCCTCCTGTGACGTAACTCAACGTAGCACCCGATTATATTTTTACGTGGCATCGGACGAACAAGGGGAGCGCCTTAAATGTTACTTTTAATAGAAACAGCTAATATATCTATGAAAGAGATAGTAATAACCGGCACAACTTGCCACGTATTTGCCGATGTCGTCGGGGCTATGCTCGCCGACGGCCTTGCCGTTGAGGCTCTTGTTGATTTTCCTGAGAGAGTTATGATTTCAGACACAAGACTCACTATCGGGCATCTCCCTCTGGGCAATTACGAGAAAGTACGCGAAAGCTTCAGCGGCTACTCTACCGCCGTCCTTACATATAGCGACAACCTTCAGGACAGATACTCCAACGAACTCACTCTCCGCCATTTCGTTGACACGGTTCAAGCAGCCCGCGAAGCCGGAGTGGAACGCCTGATTGTTGTCGGCTCGCCTGACTCTCAGGCATTTTTCGTAAGCGACCTGCGCCGCCTCGACGATATCGACTGGGTATTTATATCCACCGAAGGAAATTATCCCGGACGCGTGGTGTCGGAAGTAAATAATCCGGCATTCCACAGCGCGGTGTACAGCGAAGCTTAGAGGGTGTTTCATAATATCTGTTAAAGCACAGGTTGGTGTATTTTTGTTTAAGCTGTTCATTATGAAGAGGGAGCATAGCGGTTGCTATGTGACCGATGAGTAATGGGCAGGTTAACAAAAAGACGCCAAGACAGCACTATTGTTAAATCAGCCCTCAACCGAATCATCAGATAATATCTGTCAGGGCGGCATCAAAGGCTTCGCCTCCAAAAATTTTGAGTGTCTTTATCCCTTCGCCTCAGTCACATAGCAACCGCTATGCTCCTTCGGTTCAGGAATAAATCCATCTCAAACTTTTTGGCCTGTGCTTTAACAGATATTATGAAACACCCTCTTAACATAAGCCAAAAGTAAACAGACTCTAAGGGCGGACCGATAAAACACCGGCCCGCCCTTGTAATCATATCAGGATTGAGCCGGGGCTATTTGCCCAGGCCGCAAGCTTTGCATTTGTCGGAAATCTGAGTGAAGAAGTCGTTGCCCTTGTCGTCGACGAGGATAAAGGCGGGGAAATCTTCAACCTCGATTTTCCAGATAGCCTCCATGCCGAGTTCGGGATATTCGAGGAGTTCCACATTTTTGATGGAGTTCTGGGCCAGTACGGCAGCCGGGCCGCCGATAGAGCCGAGGTAGAAGCCGCCGTGCTTGTGGCAGGCATCGGTAACGGCCTGCGAGCGGTTGCCCTTGGCTATCATTATCATAGAGCCGCCGGCGCTCTGGAACTGGTCGACATAGCTGTCCATACGTCCTGCCGTTGTCGGGCCGAACGAACCCGACGGCATGCCTGCCGGTGTCTTGGCCGGGCCTGCGTAGTAGATGGGGTGATCCTTGAGATACTGGGGCATGGACTCGCCGCTGTCGAGGCGCTCCTTAATCTTGGCGTGTGCTATGTCGCGGCCCACGATGATGGTGCCGCGCAACGACAGGCGGGTCGACACGGGGTATTTGCTCAGCTCGGCAAGCACCTCGGGCATCGGACGGTTGAGGTCTATTTTCACCACCTCGCCCTCGCCGGCCTTGCGGTATTCTTCGGGTATCAGTTCGCCGGGGTTGGTGTCGAGTTTTTCGATCCACAGACCCTCGCGGTTGATTTTGGCCTTTACATTGCGGTCGGCCGAGCAGCTCACGCCCATACCGATGGGGCAGGACGCGCCGTGGCGGGGCAGACGGATCACGCGGATGTCGTGGGCAAAGTACTTGCCGCCGAACTGCGCGCCGAGGCCGAGCTCTTCGGCAGCCTTCTTCAGGGTGGCTTCAAGCTCGACGTCGCGGAAAGCGTGGCCGTACTCGTTGCCCTTGGTGGGCAGGCTGTCGTAGTACTTCACCGATGCCTTCTTGACAACGGCGAGGTTCATCTCAGCCGATGTGCCGCCGATAACGAACGCGATATGGTAGGGAGGACATGCGGCAGTGCCGAGCGAGCGCATTTTCTCAATCAGGAACGGCACAAGCTTGTCGGGGTTGATAGTGGCCTTTGTTTCCTGATAGAGGTATGTCTTGTTGGCCGAGCCGCCACCCTTGGCAACAAAGAGGAAGTGATATTCCGAGCCTTCGGTGGCGTGTATGTCGATCTGCGCGGGAAGGTTGCAGCCGGTGTTCACCTCGTCGTACATGGTAAGAGGCGCGTTCTGGCTGTAGCGCAGGTTGTCGGTGGTATATGTGAGGTATACGCCGTGCGATATTTTCTCCTCGTCGTTGCAGCCGGTGTACACGTTCTGGCCTTTTTCGCCGTGCACGATTGCCGTGCCGGTATCCTGGCAGAAAGGAAGCTGGCCTTTTGCAGCCACTTCGGCATTGCGGAGCATGGTGAGAGCCACGAACTTGTCGTTCTCGCTTGCTTCGGGGTCGGCAAGGATTTTAGCCACCATGGCGTTGTGCTCGCGACGGAGCATGAAAGCGTTGTCGTGGGTAGCCTGACGCGCCAGCACGGTAAGCGCCTCGGGGTCTACGACAAGGAACTCGTGCCCGCCCCATGTTTCGGTGCGGACATATTCGGAAGTGAGGTGGTAGTACTCGGTAGTGTCCGCTCCCAGCGGAAACATTTCCTGGTAATGAAACGGTTTTGTTGCCATATATTTAGCAGTTATTCAAGCGTTAGGACTGTGTTTACAATCTTAGCTACAAAGATACGAATAAGTCGAGAGTAAAAACAAATATTCTTATTTGTTTTTACCGAGCGAAAGTATCTAAGGCGAAGCCAAAGATACGGATAAGTCGAGTGCAAAACAAATTATGAAACACCCTTTTAATGGGCCTCGAGCCAGTTGGCGCCGACTCCGGCCGACACCTCCATGGGCACACGGCCTGAATAGGCGCCCTCCATAAGCGACACCACTATCTGCCGCACCTGCTCCAGCTCGTCGGGCTTGACATTGAATATCAATTCGTCGTGTACCTGCATTATCATGCGCGAGCGCAGCCCCAGACGTCGAAATTCGGCGTCGACAGCCACCATGGCCACCTTTATGATGTCGGCGGCAGAGCCTTGCAGGGGCGCGTTGATGGCATTCCGCTCGGCATAGCTGCGCACGGTGTTGCTCCGCGACTGTATATCCGGCAGATAGCGGCGGCGCCCCATGATGGTGCTCACAAAGCCGTCGCGCTGCGCGTCGGCCACGGCCTTCTTCATATATTCCGCCACAAGCGGGTATGTGGCCATATACCCTTCTATCAAGTCTTTCGCCTCCGAGCGCGGCATACCAAGACGCTCAGACAGGCCGAATGCCGATATGCCGTAGATTATGCCGAAGTTGGCAGTCTTGGCGTTGCGGCGCAGGTCGTCGGTCACCTCGCCAGGTTCCAAATGGTATATCTTGGCGGCTGTGGAGCGGTGTATGTCGGCGCCGGAGAGGAATGCCTCCACCATGCCGGGGTCGCCGCTCATGTCGGCCATCAGCCTCAGCTCGATCTGCGAGTAGTCGGCAGAGAACATAAGGTCGCCCGGCTCAGGCACGAAGGCGCGGCGTATGTCGCGGCCGTCGGCGGTACGCACGGGTATGTTCTGCAGGTTCGGGTTGGCCGACGACAAGCGCCCGGTGGCCGTAGCCGTCTGGTTGTAGGTGGTATGTATCTTGCCCGTAACGGGGTTGATGAGTTTGGGGAGGGCGTCGATATACGTTGCCAACAGCTTCTTGATGCCGCGGATATCGAGTATGAGGCGCACCAACGGCTCGCGGGCGGCATATTTTTCGAGCGAATCTTCGGCAGTAGACCACGCACCGGCCTTGGTACGCTTCGCCTTGGCGTCGATCTGCATTTCTTCAAAAAGAATCCGGCCCACCTGCATAGGAGAGGACACGTTGAAAGGACGTCCGGCGATACTGAAAGCCTCGTTTTCAAGTTTGGAGAGGCGCACGGCAAGCTCGCCGGACAAGCGCTTCAGTTCTGCCACATCTATGCGGGCGCCCTCCCACTCCATACCTGCCAAAACAGCCACCATGGGCGTTTCGACGGTATCGAACAGGCCTCGCTGCCCTTTCTGCTCCATCTCGGCCTCAAGCGGGCGGCGGAGCGCGAGTACCACCGAGGCCGTTTCGCCTATGGCCGCCACGGGGTCGAGGGGCGCACGCTTGCGGTCGGCAGCCGAGTAGTCGGCATCGTAGGTGTGGAATCCGAGGTATGTAGTGGCGAGGGTGGCGGTGTCGTGCTTCGCCTCGGGATTACACAGATAGTGGGCCACCGCCACGTCGAACCAGCGCGAGCCTGCAAACTCCAGCCCCTCGCGCCTGAGAAGAAGCATATCGCGCTTTATGTCCGCGCCGACTATCGTTATTTTTTCGGACGAAAACAGCGGCTTGAGCGATTCAAAAAAGGCCGCACGCTGCGTGCGCGACGCCGGCAGATGCACATAGGCCGCCGCCACGCCTGCCTCCGACTCGAAAGCGAGCGCCAAACCGAAAAGCTGCGCCGTCATAGCCTCCGGACCGACGCTGTTGAGCGCCATCGCCACGTAAGATGCCTTCACGGCCCTGCTGACGAAATCTTCCACACTCTGCAAGGTATCCAGCTCTGCCACTTCGGCAACAGGGGCGGAAGCACACACCGGCTCAGGCTCTTCCTCGGCAGGGAGATCGAACAAGGAGGGCTGCGACTCCTTAGGAGGCTCGGGGCGCGGAGCAGGCTCAAGCTTGTCCCAGCCGCCGAACTTGGCGGCGAAACTCTTGAACTCCAATTCGCGGAATATGGCGAGCAAGGCGTCCACATCGGGCTCGCAGCGGCGCAAATCGTCGGGAGCGATGCCCACGGGGACGTCGGTGGCTATCGTCACAAGCTCTTTCGACATCTCAATCTGGCGGGCATTGTCCTCTATCTTGTTCTTCAGCGCCCCCCTCAGAGAGGAGGCATTGGCAAGAAGATTCTCCACGGAACCGTACTCCCGTATCAGCTTCACGGCTGTTTTCTCGCCCACGCCGGGGCAGCCGGGCACATTGTCGGAGGCATCGCCTTCGAGCGCGAGCAGGTCAATAACCTGCCGTGGCGACGAGATGCCGTAGCGCTCGCATACCTGCTCGGGGCCTCGGATCTCGAAGCCCTGACCCTTTATGGCCGGGCGGTACATAAACACGCGGTCGGTGACGAGCTGCCCGTAGTCCTTGTCAGGAGTCATCATATAGGTGATGAAGCCTTCGGCCTCGGCCATACGCGAGAGCGTGCCTATCACATCGTCGGCCTCGTAGCCCTCGACTTCTACCACAGGTATGCGGTAGGCTTGCAGTATCTTCTTTATGTACGGTATGGCGACAGTTATGTCTTCAGGCTGCTTGTCGCGACCGGCCTTATACTCAGGGTATTGCTCGTGACGGAACGTATGGCCGTGGGCCGGGTCGAAACAAACGGCTATATACCCCGGATTTTCCTTGCGCAACACATCTTCGAGAGCGAGGCAGAAGCCGAAAATCGCCGAAGTGTTAAGACCCGAGGAGGTAACTCGCGGTGAACGCATCAGGGCATAGTATGCACGGTATATCAACGCATAGGCGTCGAGCAGGAACAGTTTTTTTTCTTCCATCAGAGCTAATTGGAGGTGCTAAAAGTGCAAATTTACTAAATAATACGCGAACCCCCGCCAATATGTTCCCAATATCAAAAAAACTGCGGCAGGCCAGCACCGCGCCCTACACCTAACCACCTGTCCACCTAACCACTTAACCACCTAATTTTCTACACAGCTGACGAAGAAGGGTGTGGCGATAGGACAGGTACACCAGAAATACTCGTCGTGCTCGCGTATCCAGGAGTTTTTGCCCAAGAGATTGCACTTGAACACAATCGCCTCGTTTTTCCTATTTTCGAGGAACTCTATCTCTACCATCGCGTGTTCAGGCAGGCGCATCATTTCGGGCAACGCCCAGATATACCGGCCGTCGACCACATCGGCCTTGTCATAGTCGAAATATATCTGACCGACAAGGGCGTCGGCAAACTCATCGGTAGGCTCCCGCGTCACCCCGGCCATATCGTAAATGTTGATTCTGAACTTCATACTGCTGAGCATACCGGGAATCTCCTTGATATAGAAACCTACGGCGTCGAGCCACATCGTCCGGCCTTTGCCCGCCTTAGTTTCAAAGCCTGTGCACAGCCCCGCTTCGGCAGTATAGTCTGCCGACAGCATTCCAGTGCCATGCTTCTTGCCGTATTTCACTGTCTTGCGTTTGCCCGGACGCACAGCCACCTCAGGCAGCGGCACAGGCGCGCTCTCCATTTCCACGAGCGACACCGTGCTGTCGGACACACCAAGTTCTGCCACGAGCAATTTTCTTGTCCGAAAGCCCATATACGACACCACCACGGTATCGGACGCCGCCATAGCACCCTGAATTTCAAAGAGTCCCACGCTGTCGGCCACAGCGCCCAGATAGCGATTCTTCACCTTTATCGTGGCATATGGCAGACACTCGCCGCCTTTCTCAACAACGCGCCCCGCTATACGCGTTTGAGCGGCACCCGCAGCAAGCGCTGCGAATGCCGCCAATCCTACAATCACATATCGTATAGTCATATAGGACTATCAGAACATATAAGCTATGTTGACCGAGAACACGCCCATATTGTCGATACTTTTGGTCTTGCCGGGAATATGGATAAGGCTGTACTCGAGATTTACGCGGTAGTGGCCGGCAAATTCAGCGCCGATTTTCGCATTGGCACCATACTCGAAGCGCGACGACGAGAAGCAACGCTCCTGATTGGCGCTGAAGAAATGCTTGATTTTCTTATCAACACCTGCAACATAATTGCCGTCTGCATCGGTTTCACCGAGGGCGCTCGACGAATAGTGACCGCTGCCCCAAAGGCCGACACCAATCATAGGGCCGACAGCGATGTGCAGGCGCACACCGTCGGCAGGATAGAATTTGAATCCGGCACGCACAGGCAAGGTGAGATAGTAGGGAGTATAGTCCGCCTTAAGCCAGAATTTTTGATCATCGGAACTGCCACGGACGTCTATGCCGCAAGGCTGTGACGACAGCTTGAGCGAAGCGTCCATAAACCAATGGCTGCTGAACGAATATTCGCCTACTGCCCCGATATTGAATCCGGCCTTGGTCTTTTCTGTGTCGAAAGCGTGCGACACATTCACACCGCCTTCCACGCCCCAGCGCATTTGCGCTCCGGCAGCGACAGAAGACACTAATAAAAATAATGTGATAATGAGTTTGTTCATTGGGTTGAATGTTTTGGTTTATGATAGGGAGGCGCCTTCTGTTGTTGTGTCTGACACCGCAAAATTACTATATATCCAAGAGCCTACCAAAAAATATAGCCTTAAACAGCCTATCAATCCAAAGTGCAAACTACTGATTATCAACGCAGTGATTTTTCACAAATCTAACACCTCGTTATCAGGCGACAAAATGCATTAGTATTCAAGCACATATAGCACTTCGCAGAATAGGCACTATATTGCCGAAAGTAGCAAATCGCGATAGGGGCTATCTGATTCTTCGATTTTAGCCCTCAGACGACTACGCTTGTTATAATAATTGCCAAGATTGATATCGCAAAGTACGGATATAGTCTTTGATGAAAATCCTGCAAAGGTCAGCATCAGGAACAACCTGTCGGCTTCTTTCATATGCGGAAACGACACCCTCAACTTATCCATAATGCCATCGTAAACCATATTGAGCGACTGTTCCAACTCGCACAACGCGCGCTCACTTCTCATATTCATAATCTGCTCCTCAACCTTGCCATACAGCGAGAGTCTTGTTTTTTCAGGCGCATTTCTCCTTGAAAAATATTCTTCGCACAGGTTGTTGATTACATCGAAACGGCCTCGGGACATCTGCACCATCGAATCTCTCAACTCTTGCAAATGTTCATTGCTGTTCTTAATAGCGCCGGACAGTTCTGCAAGCTGAGAGTCCTTGCTGCCTACCTCCTTATTTAACGCGAACAAACTGTTGTCTTTCGCCCTAATCTCGTCAGAAAGCTCCCGTATCTGTCCCATCTTGGACTCCATTTCTTCGTTTTTAGTCCTCACTGTCAGCCTATAATAAAACAACAGAGTCGATATTATAACCAAAGCCATAATGGAAATGGAAACGATCCATACATAAGATGCTTTTTCCTTTTGCCGCGCTCTTTTAGCATTGAGCCAATAAAACCGGCTTTCAGCCTTGACCACACTTTCACTTCGTATTTTTCGCAAACCCTCCTCCTCAAGCGATAATAATCGCTCGTGATGCTCAAGTGCTTTCTGATAATCGCCAAAATATTTGTAGTACCTGTACATCGCATACTGTGCTTCCAAATCGGCATCAACATCTGCAGATACAGCAACTATAGAATCGAGCCACAAGGCAGCCTCATCAACCTCGCCTCTTATCAAAGATATTTCAAAGGCACTTGGAATATTAAAGTCCAAACCAGCCTCACGGCCTATCTTATCTGCTATTTCATAACTCTCAACAGCGTCTTCCGCCTTGCCCAACGCTATCTCAGGCTTTATTCTTGCCTTATTCAGACTGTAGATCAGCATTGTGTCTTCCAAACTTGCAAGAGCCGCCACACTGTCCAACAACTGAATACTCTTCTGCCACAGACCCATGCCTGCCAAACTCCGGGCTTTGTCGACAAGCACAAGCAAATGTTCCGACTCCATACCCGCCTCTTTATACAGTGCTGCAGCCCTTGTGGAGTATTTCAATTCTTCTGCCGAATTAAGCCCCACCTCGTATATGTTCGATATATGCTCGTATATTTTGGCCAGATACTCGGTGCTACCAAGCGACAATGCCAACGCCTCAGCCTCCCGCGACAGAACCATACTGTGAGGATAATCCTTCATATTATATGCTACTATCGCCTTTATAAACAGCGACCTCCACAGACGGGCTTCGTCGCCATTCCTATGAAAATAGCGGCTTGGATACCTTATCAGGGAGTCATCACACACAAGCTCTCCCCGCCTATACATCGCCTCGCTCATCAAGAGGTTGTAGAGTGCCTTGTCGCCTTTGTCGCTCAGCCGGGATTTGTCGATGGCGCAAAGAGCAGTGTAGGCGGAATCGGGCACAGAGGCTACCTGCCGCTCTATGCGTTCAAGGGTTCGACCCAAATCGGAAGCGCACGCGCACAGACTCAGAAGCCACATAAGGAGCAAACAATCCCTGATTCTACAAAAAATGGATAAAAGGACAGATCGGTTCGGCACTACGTTGGATTTCGTGTTTTTGAGGTTTATCGGCAAATTTAGCATAAAATCGGGTGCGGCACAATTTCTTTGCAAAATTTCACGCGGGAACTAAACCAAGAGATGCCGCGTTTAGTCTAAAATATGTTTTTAACGCAATTTATTGTTTTAACACCATTTATTTATGAAAGCTCCTGCAATAGTGTTGTCGTCGGCGATAGTGGCCGTGGCAATAGTGATTCTCGGATTTGCCCTCAAAGGAGGCATCGACAATTTCAGCAACCGCGACCGCGTGGTGACCGTGCGCGGCCTGTGCGAGAAAGAGGTTCCGGCCAACAAGGTGACATGGCCCATCGTGACAAAGGAGGTAGGCAACGACCTCACCACAATCTACACCAAAATACAGGCCAACAACGACGGCATCGTCAAGTTCCTGAAAGAAAACGGACTATCCGACAGCGAAATATCGGTGAACGCGCCCCAGGTATACGACCAGTCGGCCGAACGCTACGGCAATCAGGACGTGCGCTACCGCTACCTGGTGACCAACGTGGTGGTAGTGACCTCCGACAAGGTAGAACAGGTGCGCAAGCTTATCAACAAGCAGACCGACCTCCTGCGCCAGGGCATAGCCGTGGTAGCCGGCGACTACAACTACTCCACGTCCTACGAATATACCGACCTCAACTCGATAAAGCCCGAAATGATTGCCGAAGCCACGGCAAACGCCCGCGAGGCCGCCGACAAATTTGCCGCCGACTCCCACAGCAAGCTCGGCAAAATCAAAACGGCGTCGCAAGGACAGTTCTCTATCTCCGACCGCGACCAGTACACGCCCAACATCAAGACAGTACGCGTGGTGACATCTATCACCTACTATCTCGAAGATTAAGAGGGTGTTTCATAATATCTGTTAAAGCATAGGTTGGTGTATTTTTGTTTAAGCTGTTCATTATGAAGAGGGAGCATAGCGGTGCTATGTGACCGATGAATAATGGGCAGATTAACAAAAAGACGCCAAGACAGCACTATTGTTAAATCAGCCCTCAACCGAATCATCAGATAATATCTGTCAGGGCGGCATCAAAGGCTTCGCCTCCAAAAATTTTGAGTGTCTTTATCCCTTCGCCTCAGTCACATAGCAACCGCTATGCTCCTTCGGCTCAGGAATAAATCCATCTCAAACTTTTTGGCCTGTGCTTTAACAGATATTATGAAACACCCTCTAACAGGCATAACGCACACCCAAACACGGTGCCGACGTCGGCGCCGTGTTTTTTTATGCCTTGCTCATTGTTAAATAAACTCGCCAATTGTGAAAAAGTAAAAAAATATACCTACCTTTGTAGCATTATGCCAAAATATATTACAAGGGCATAGTACCTTAGCGCAGAAACCAATCTTAAAGAACTCATATTTATTAATTTACGCAATGAGACGACTCTTATCCGTATTCATCGTGCTCTGGCTTGCACAGGCTGTTGCCTTCGCTGCCGGAGCGACCCTAAATTGCAAAGGAACGGTAGTCGACGAGGAAGGCGAACCGATAATCGGCGCCAGCATCGTGATTACCGGCGGACGCGCCCTCGCCACAACCGACATCGACGGCGATTTCGATGTCAAAGTGCCCGAAGGCACCGCATCGCTCACAATAAGCTATGTAGGCTACGAGGCTAAAAAAGTGGCCGTCAAAGCCGACATGGGCAAGATAGCCCTCAAGCCGTCGACAGAGGTTCTCAACGACGTTGTGGTTACCCAGTCGATAGCCCGCACCCGCCAGACACCTGTGGCCATATCGCAGGTCAACAAGGCTGAAATCGATGTGAAGCTCGGCACACAGGAGCTTCCCGAAATCCTCAACACAACCCCCGGAGTATGGGCCACCAAAGACGGCGGCGGCTTCGGCGATGCCAAAATCAATATGCGCGGCTTCCAGAGCGCCAACGTGGCTGTGCTCGTGAACGGTATCCCGGTCAACGACATGGAAGGCGGCTGGGTATACTGGAGCAACTGGGCAGGCCTCAGCGACGTGGCTTCCAACATACAGACCCAGCGCGGCCTCGGCGCAGCAATCCTCTCGGCTCCCTCTATCGGCGGCACCATCAACATCACCACCTCCAGCCTTGACGCAGAAAAAGGCGGCAGCGTGTGGTACGGCATGGGCAACGACGGCATGAACAACTACGGCGTGAAGCTCTCCACCGGCCTGATGGACAACGGCTGGGCCGTGACTGTGCTCGGATCGCGCAAGTTCGGCGACGGATATATTCAGGGCACCGACTTCAGCGGATACAACTACTTCGTGAACGTGTCAAAGCGCATCAACGACCGCCATCAGCTGTCGTTCACAGCCTTCGGAGCGCCCCAGACCCACAACAAGCGCGGAAACAAAGACGGCCTGTCGATAATCAACTACCAGCGCTACGCCAAGAACTGGATGGGCACCGAAAGCCCCTACAAGTACAACGCCACATTCGGCTACGGCCTCGACGGCAAGGTACGCTCCTCCAACCGCAACACCTACCACAAGCCCCAGCTCTCGCTGGCCCACATATGGCAGATCGACAAGAAGTCGAGCCTCTCGACCACCGTATACGCCTCGCTTGCCAAGGGCGGCGGCTACAGCGGCCAGGGACGCGGCACATACAAAGGGCAGAGCCTCAGCAACTCAAGCTGGTACGGTGCCACCAACGGCGCTGCCAACACCCTCTTCCGCAAACCCGACGGAACTTTCGCATACGACGAAATCCAGCTTATGAACCAGGCCAGCACCACCGGCTCGAACATGGTAATGAGCGAATCGAACAACTCGCACAACTGGTACGGACTCGTGTCGACATACCAGAACAGCTTCTTCGACAAGACCCTCAACATTCTGGCCGGCGTGGACCTGCGCTACTATGTGGGATACCACAACAACAAGATTATCGACCTCTATGACGGCGAATACTTCATGGACGACAGCTCACGTAAGAACGTGAAGCCCTACAACAACGCCGCAGCCGCCGACCCCAACTGGAAGTACCAGAAGCTCGGCGTGGGCGATGTGGTATACCGCGACTATGAAGGCCGCACCAATCAGGAAGGCGTATACGCACAGGCCGAATACACGATGTTCGACAAGAAACTCAACCTCGTGCTCTCCGGCTCGCTCAGCAACACCGGCTACGAGCGTATCGACCACTTCTACTACGACGAGGAACACGCCAAATCGGGCATGTACAACTTCCTCGGCGGCACAGCCAAATTCGGCGCCAACTACAACATCGACCGCCACCACAACGTGTTTGCCAACGTGGGCTACATCAGCCGCGCGCCATTCTTCGCAAACGGCGTGTTCCTGCAGCAGGCCACATCGAACGCCACCAACCCCGACCCCGTAAACGAAAAAGTGTTCTCGGTAGAGGCCGGCTACAACTTCCGTTCGCGCATATTCTCCGCCACACTTAACGCATACTACACCAAGTGGCTCGACAAAACCGCCGTGCGCGGCGGCTCCATAGAGCAGGGCGAGCACGCAGGCGACCGTTACGCTATGAACCTCACTGGCGTCGACGCCCGCCACATGGGTATCGAGTTCAACTGTACTTTCGTACCCACCAAGTGGCTCGAGCTGACAGGTATGGTATCGCTCGGCGACTATATCTGGGACAGCAACGCCAAGGGCTACTTCTACAACCAGCTCGGACAGCCCCTGAAGAACAGCGCCGGCGACATCGCATCGGGCGTCATGGCCGAAGACCACGCGTGGGGCGTGCTCAACCAGAAAGGCATCAAGGTGGGCGGCTCGGCTCAGACCACAGCCGCCATCGGAGCGACATTCCGCCCCTTCAAGGGCTTCCGCATAGGCGCAGACTGGAAGGTTTCGGACCGCAACTACTCCGACTACTCCATCAACACCCCCAGCTTCAACAACACAATCACCGTTCACAAGCCCTGGCGCATACCCTGGGGCAACCAGCTCGACCTCAACGCATCCTACCGCTTCGACATCGGCGGCGTGAGCGCAACTCTCTACGGCAACGTGCACAACCTCTTCAACTACAACTACGTGGTTGACGCATATTCTGATTCTGCCGTCGACGCCAACTGGGAGAATATCTACGGCGTGTTCTACTCTTTCGGACGCACATTCTCAATGAAGCTACGTGTAAACTTCTAAGCCGCACTTAAACAGATGAAAACAAACAAATATACCAAGGTTCTGGCTGCTGCGGCCATCGTTCTCGCAGCCTCCGCCTGCGACGAAAACTCGTGGAACGACAAGCTCGACGGATTCGACAAAATCGAAAACGAGCCTGTAACCGACGTCCAGACGGTAGAATACACCCTCACCGACGCCGACTACAAGACCATAGCCGGACTGGCCGAGAACACAGCCCTCGCCGGCGAAGACGGCAAGGCAGCCCTGCAGCAGGTAGGCTCGATGCGCCGCTTCTCGCAGGCAGCTCCCGCCTCCAAGTACGTGCCCGCATTCCTGGGCAACAGCTCTTTCCCCTACTTCACCCTCACCGACGGCTCCGCCATCCGCCTCACATACCGCCAGGCCGACGCCGAACCGGAGGAATACATCGCCGGAACAAACCCGCAGACCTACAGGGTAAGCCCGGAGCAGTACGAGAAAGACGTATGGCAGTCTGAAAACTTCATCAACGCCTTCGCTCCCTCGAAACAGCCCCAGAACTTCATTCCCACCATGCTCGCAGCCGACGTCGACCCCGCCGACGGCTCGATATGCGTGGTAACATACAATGTTGCACCGCAGGAACCCGTGTTCGGTGGCGGCACACCCGAGGAACCCTCCTTCGAGCTGAGCAGTGTTGTAGGCTCGCTCAAGAACGGCGATGCAGGCGTGACAATCCGAGGCGTCGTGATGGCAGTCTGCGCCCAAGGCTACATGCTCGCCGATAAGACAGGCGCAATCTTCGTATACATGGGCAGCAAGTTCGACACCACCACTGTGGCCGTGGGCGACCAGATGGAAGTGAACGGAAGCATCGGCGCTTACAACAAGGGACTTCAGGTTACTGGCTCGAGCGCTACCGCCACAGTGCTCGGCAAGCAGGACATAACCTATCCCGCAGCCAAGGAATACACCGGAGCAGAACTCGACCAAGCTATCACTCGCACCGACGACGCCCTCGGCATCTATGCCACAATCAAGGGCAAGGTGACTATGAGCTACGACAAGGAAGACCCCACAAAGCTCAAGAACATCAACATCGTGCCCGCAGGCAGCGCCAAGGCTCAGGGCAGCGTCTACGGCTTCACGCCCGAAGTCACCGCCATGCTCAAAGACGGCTCGGAGCAGACCATCACCGGCTACTTCATAGCAATCGCAGGCAGCAAGTACTGCAACATGGTAGTGACCGCCGTCGACGGCAAGCCCGTATACAGCACAAGCAGCTTCGACGCCACCAGTGTTGTAGGCTCGCTCAAGAACGGCGATGCCGGCGTGACAATCCGAGGCATCGTGATGGCAGTCTGCGCACAGGGCTACATGCTCGCCGACAAGACAGGCGCAATCTTCGTATACATGGGCAGCAAGTTCGACACCGCCACAGTGGCCGTCGGCGACCAGATGGAAGTGAACGGAAGCATCGGCGCTTACAACAAGGGGCTTCAGGTTACCGGCTCGAGCGCTACCGCCACAGTGCTCGGCAAGCAGGACGTAACCTATCCCGCAGCCAAGGAATACACCGGAGCCGAACTCGACCAGGCTATCACCCGCACCGACGACGCCCTCGGCATCTACGCCACAATCAAGGGCAAGGTGACCATGAGCTACGACAAGGAAGACCCCACAAAACTCAAGAACATCAACATCGTGCCCACAGGCAGCGCCAAGGCACAGGGCAGCGTCTACGGCTTCACGCCCGAAGTCACCGCCATGCTCAAAGACGGCTCGGAGCAGACCATAACCGGCTACTTCATAGCAATCGCAGGCAGCAAGTACTGCAACATGGTAGTGACCGAAATCGACGGCAAGTCTGTAAACAGCGCAGCCGCAAGAATGATGTCGCGCGCTGGACTCGACGTATTCGCCGAAACCCACAGCACCGTATACCACTACTCAGCCAACCGCTGGAGCGTGGCCGACAACTTCTCTGTGCTCAGCCCCGACGACTACACCGCCATGGGACGTCCTACCGGCGACCTCACGGCAGCCGAGCCTTACCTGAGCCAGTATGTCAACTCCAAGTACCCCTACGGCAACGAAGGCGACATTCGCTATGTGATATGGAACCACTACGCCGGCGGCGAAACCAGCTTCGCCTGCGCCGCATTCAAGCGCGGTACTTCGGCATGGGAACCCTACGACTTCACCATCACAGAAACCAACCAGTTTGTCCGCACCGGCGGCAAGTGGATGTACGACCCCAACGTGACCATCAACCTCCCCGCAGGCAAAGGACAGGAAATGAGCACGCTCTACTTCCAGACCTGCGTCGACTGGGTATACGAGAACATATGCCGCCCGCTGGGTGACACCGACATCAAGAGCGGCAAGTTCTACATATCGTCGTATGGCAACAACGAGTACTACTCCGGCACATCGGCATATCAGGGCAACATCGACCTCCGTCCGTCGGCAGCCCGCTCGCAGTACCCCGCAGGCTACGAAGGAATGAGCGACGACCAGATCATAGAGCTTGAGAAGACCCGCTTTATGAAGGAAGTAATGCCCGGAGCACTCTCCATACTCCACTCCGACGCAAAACCCATAGAGGGACTCTCTGTGCTCTACACCATCAACTTCAGCGCATACTACGAAAGCAAGGAAACGATAGCCTACACAGCCGTGTTTGAAGTTTCCGGCCCCGGCCAGTTCGCACCTGTAAGCTGCACATGGTGGGAAGACGGTAAAATACCCCAATAACACACGAACATCAACCGTATGACAAACGTTAAGGGTTGGACAGACAGTCCGACCCTTAACTTTAGGATACATATCGATATGAAAGTATACACACGCACAGGCGATAGCGGCACCACCTCACTCGTGGGCGGAACACGCATCGATAAAGACAACGCCCGCCTCGAAGCATACGGCACCGTCGACGAACTCAACTCCTGGCTCGGCCTGCTCGACAGCTCCGAGGCCATACCGCAGCCCGCACACGCCACACTGCTGCGGGCTATGAACCTGCTGTTCGACATCGGAGCATCGCTGGCAACCGAGGAAGACTCCAAGTGGCAGCCCGCCCCCTTCCCTGCCGCCGCCACCGAAACACTCGAAGCCGACATCGACGCCTTCGAGGCCTCGCTGCCTCGCCACAATCGCTTCATACTGCCCGGCGGACACCCCGACGCCGCCCGCGCCAACATAGCCCGCACCGTGGCTCGCCGCGCCGAACGCCGCATAATATCGTTCGGACGCGACGTGGCGGTAGACCCCGAGATAGTGCGATTCATAAACCGCCTCAGCGATTACCTCTTCGTCCTCAGCCGGGCTATAAACAATTTTAACAGCGCCAACGAAATATTTTGGGAGAAAACTTGTTAGTACAAATAAAATAACTACCTTTGCGCACTTTTTCGCCTATATGGTATCTAAAAAGGCGCATAATAAAAATATAACCCACTATGTACTGGACACTTGAATTGGCCTCCAAACTCGAAGACGCCCCATGGCCGGCAACTAAAGACGAACTGATCGACTACGCGATGCGCAGCGGCTCGCCTATGGAAGTTATCGAGAACCTCCAAGAAATAGAAGACGAAGGCGAAACCTACGAAAGCATCGAAGACATCTGGCCCGACTACCCCTCAAAAGAAGACTTCCTCTTCAACGAAGACGAATATTAAGCCGGACGATTGAAGCTAACACCTTATAACCATTGGTCATACAAAATTTATTTGTTTGGCCAATTACCCAAACGGGGCGCGGCATTAACTTGTCCGCGCCCCCGTCGTATGTATCCTTTAAAACACAATATCGGCTGAATACTCTGAAACTTTTTTACGTATAACAGCAAACATCTCAATAAAATATGTAATTTTGCGATTACATAACACTACGCACACGCCTTGTCGATGGCTACATTGGAGTGGCAAGCGCTTACTTGACGCTCTTTCATTATAAACCAATCTAATACCAATAACCATTATGCGGGTTTTTACCACGTTATTTTTCATCTTACTCACGATGGCAAGCTACGCCCGGCAGATAAGCTTAAATCAGGCCGAATCCGTTGCAAGAGAGTTCTTTAGCACAAACTTTCCGGGCAAACATAACGCAACGGCATCACACGCTCTCCCCAAAGCAACGAACCAATCAGCCGACCAACCCTATTACATTTTTAATAGTGCGGACAACAAAGGGTTCGTAATTGTGGCAGGAGATGACCGCGCGCAAAAAATATTAGGGTTCACCGATAGGGGCTGCTTTGATTTAGATAAAATGCCTCCTCAGCTCGTAGAAATGCTCAACCGGTATGTTGAGCAAATAAAAGCTGTGCCCGGTACCGAGCAGGCGCATTCATCGTGGAAAACATCAACTTTGAATTCAATTTCAGACGAAGGCGTCGTGCTTGAAACGGCCAATTGGGGCCAAGGCGAGCCTTACAACAGCCTATGCCCAACTGTAGATGGTATGAAAGTACCTACCGGGTGCGTGGCCACGGCTATGGCGATTGTGATGAAATACCACAACTGGCCCGACAATTACAATTGGGATTCAATGCCTGTACAAGACATCAATGCAAACAATTCTTCTGAAATAGCCACTCTGATGCGAGATGCCGGAGAGGCCGTTGTCATGCGATATACTCCTTACGAAAGTTCTGCATATATGAACTTTTTAGGCCACCGGTTTCAGCAATGCTTCAAATACAGTCCTGAGTGTCAGTTTATCTCTGCAAAGAATTTTAGCGATGATGTATGGAAATCTATGTTAAAATCCGATCTGCAAGCCGGAAATCCTGTGATATATAATGGCACAGGCAGCGGAAATCACGCATTCATAATCGATGGATACGACAATCACGATTTGTATCACATAAACTGGGGCTGGGACGGAGCTTACAACGGAATGTTTGCATTAAACGCATTGACGCCAGGGCCGGATTATTTTAATGACAACGCAACAATGGTCATTAACATCGCTCCCGATAAAACAGGAAAGGAATACTCTAAAATATTCTGTGACTATGGATATTTCTGGGCGACAGGCCAGCTCGCTCCGGGTGCGCATTTCAGTGTAGACGCACCTGCGCAGAATCAGACTTTCGATTTCACTTGCCTTGGCCTGTCCTATCCGTGCGACGCAAACGGCCAAATAGGACTTTTACTGTTTGACAAAGACGGCAATGTAAAAGAAGTTATTAAAACTATGACTTTTACTGAAGTTCATGATGATTTCGGGCTCGGTTTGTGGGGGTCTGGTTTGAATTTTTTCGATATAGCAATTTCGTCGGAAATCGCACCGGATGATTATCTCACATTAGCTTCAAGGAAATCATCGTCGGACGCATGGCTTGAAGTACTTAGCACAATTGAAGCACCTGTAAGGAAAACGGTCGCCGAAATAAAAAAAGATGTAGGCACTATCAAAATAGTGAATAATACACAATATCAACTTAAGATTTATAAAGACAGATGGATAGACATCTCTCCTGAAGACGCTTCAATAGAATTTATCAAAGCGGGTACATTCCGTTTTAACGTATTCGATGATTCCGGAAGCGCACCTGCAAATATAACCATCAAGGTAGAAGGGAAAGGCTTGTATGGTGATACAAATATGTTTTATGATGGCCATGCAATTTTTGACGTATATGGTGATGAATACACTCTTACCGTCGAAGTCACAACGCCGGACATAGAAAAGACAGTGAATCTCACCACTCCCGGAAAATTGTCGGAGTCTTTGAAAGACACCGAACTTTCCCAAATAGCATCACTGACTATAACCGGTACTATCAATGCCGAAGATCTTTGGTTTATCAGAGAGAATATCAAGTCAATAAAAGCGCTCGACATATCCGAAGCCAGCATAGAGCCATGCAAGGCGACCGACCCTGTAGAGTCTTTTCAGATAAGCGGGCCGGAACAGCGGGCGGACGCTCTACCTGCTTATGCTCTTACAGGCTTAAGCAACCTGGAGTTACTGAGCCTGCCAAAAAATTTGAAACATATTGAATCCAACTCAATGATGAATTTGTCAATATCACGAATTGAGTTACCGGCATCATTACAAACCATAGGATTAAATGTCTTTTTTGATTGTATCAATCTTAAAACTGTGGTTTGTAAAATGAATCAAGCTGTTTCAATAAATGAATGCGTATTCACAAACACCCAGTGTCCTTCGTCCGGAGTGCTTTATGTACCGACCGGAACCATTGAATCATATAGTTCCACTTCTGTATGGCAGGATTTCGCTCAGATTATAGAAAATGAGAACCCTCCGCTGGATAATGATGTCGTAACGTATGAAGGACTTAAATACAGGATTCATGGCAAGGCTCTCTATCTTTTTGGTTACGAACAGGCTCAATTGCCAATAGAGGTAGTAATACCTGATGCCATACCGGCAAATGGCTATGACTGCAAAGTACTCGGTATCGACAACAGTGCCATGCAGAATGCCGAAATGCACAGTTTCACCATGTCGAACACCATCACGACAATCGGTTCGTCAATTTTTACAGGCTCGACAGTCGTAAAAGTACATATGTCTGATAATATCAAATATTTACCATTCAATTGTATAAATGGCGACTACATCGAAGAACTTCATCTTCCTGAAAATGCGGAATCAATATGTAATTCAATATATTGCGAAAGGCTTAAGAAACTTCATCTTCCTAAAAATTTAAAAAGTGAGATCGGTTACTTAGGATCTGTCGGTATGGGATTCAAGAACCTGGAAGAAATCACCATTGACCCCGAAAACGAAGAATGGAGTGTTCACGACGGCATTCTATATTGGAAAGGCCTCTCCCATCTTATCCAAGTCCCCAACAACAAAGAGGGAGAACTAATAATTCCTAATGCTACTACCAATATTAATATCATTGAATTCTGCGACAACATCACCAACATCCAGTTTGGAGATAACGTCAAATCTTTGAATAACAGCACCATTCGTGGCTGCAACAATCTAAAACACATAAGCTTTAATAATAATATTATATTTAGCGGGAATAGTGTTATTTCAGATTTACCGTCCTTGGAATCAATTACAATGCAAAACTTCATTTGGTCTTACGATAATTGCTTCGCTAATCTTGGTTCATTGAAATATGTATACCTGCTAAATGAAAATCCCGTTGACTTCAGCAAAACATTTTACTCTGAAGTAAATGAAGCCCATGATTATTTCTCGTCCTCATTAAATCCCCAAGCCCTTGTGCCGGAAAATAGCAAAATTTATGTTCCGGGCGGCGTAAAAACCAATAGCCAATATGAGGAGATGTGGAAATATCAGATTGACCGCATTAATGGTAAAATAAAGATTCAGCCTCTTATACCCGGCCTTGTCATAGACGGGGTGACCATCAACGGAACCTTTAACACAGGGAACTCTGAAGGCATTTACAACTACGATGTCACGACTCAGCCTAATCCTGTGGTAGACGTTGCATATACTCTTCACGAGCGCCAGCCAATGACCACATACTACGACGAACAGTTCAATTCATCAATCCCTGACATAGACATACCTTCCGGCATTAATGACATAATGGCCGAGGATAATACTACGAACGACATTTATAATCTTCAAGGTATCTTAATCAAGCGTGATGCCACTCAGGCTGACATCGACAACCTGCCTACCGGCATCTACATTATCAACGGCAACAAAGTCACCATAATGAAATAGGTCGGCAACCACTTTAAGGATCAAATCAGGTCTGACTCCTACAACCGGAATCAGACCTGATTATATTACGCCCTCTAAATTTATTGCGCGATATGGTGGGGTATTGCGAAAATTTTCGTTAGATTTGCAATCGTGTAGCGTCTTGTTATTTCAGGCAAGCGCATATATCGAAGCCGAAACCTTGCAACCTTAAAGGCCATAAATACTATAGTTGGATTAAATCGTTACAGGATTTAGGCGAGAGAACATAATCTTAACTAATTTTGTATACACCGAAATTTAACTCAAAATAAGATCAAATAAAATGGCAATCAATCTTCAGAAAGGCCAGCGTATCGAGATCGGGCTCCAGAAAGTAGGAGTCGGCCTGGGCTGGGATCCCAATACAAGCACAGGGTATGACTTCGACCTTGACGCCTCCGCATTTATGCTCGGCGAGAACAAGAAGCTTCCGCTGGACGAGTTCTTTGTTTTCTACAACAACCAGATTTCTCCCGACAAAGCAGTGGAATCTTCAGGCGACGACCTCACCGGCGGCAATAGCGACGGTGGCGACGACGAAACCCTGACAGTGGATCTCTCCAAGGTAGACCCGCGCATTCAGGAGATTATCTTCACTGTGACTATCCACGAGGCAGAGCAGCGCCGCCAAAACTTCGGGCAGGTCCACAATTCATATATCCGCATCTACAATGCCATCACCAACGAAGAAATCGCCAAATACGACCTCGACGAGGACTTCTCCGTAGAAACTGCCGTGGAGTTCGGCCGCCTTTACAAGCGTAACGGCGAATGGAAGTTCGAGGCCATGGGCAATGGCTACAAAGGCGGACTCCAGTATTTCGTTGACAAATACGTTGGCTAACAATCACCCTTTAAATGGCTATAGAATTAAGAAAGACGGGCGATAAGCACCGCATCAACCTCGAAAAGGCAAAGGCGTTTCCGGGCGAGATAAAAATCAATCTCGACTGGAGCAAGGGCGGCTTTCTGAAGAAGCTGTTCGGAGGCGCCATCGACCTTGACCTTGGGTGCTTCTACGAACTGAAAGACGGCACAAAGACGCTCATCGACGGCCTCCAGTTCTCCCACGGACGCGGCGGCCGGAGAGATCAGGTCACCCGCCAGGGCTGCTATACCCAGAAGCCTTTTATATGGCACATGGGCGACGACCGGGGCGGCAACGCCGAATCCGGCGAAACAATCCTTGTAAACCCTGCCGGCGCGTCAAACATCAGACGCATCATTGTCTACACCTTCATCTACGAAGGTGCCGCGCAATGGGCTCAGACTGATGCCGTTGTCAAGGTTTCAGTTCCCGGAAACGAAGACATCATCGTAAAGATGGGAGAACAGAATACAAACAAGAGATTCTGCGCCATCGCCTCTATCGAAATTGGCGACGACAATTCGCTTGAGGTACAGAAGCTCGTCACATTCCACGACGGCCACTCCGACTGTGACCGCAGATACGGCTGGGGATTCAACTATGCCCCGGGTTCAAAAGAATAGCCATCGGCAACATAGACACAAAACAATTTTTCAACAATGGCAATAAATCTTGAAAAAGGCCAGCGAGTAGCCGTAGAACTTCCGATGTTCACCATCGGACTCGGCTGGGATACCAACCAGTCCAGCACAGGAGTCGACTTCGACCTCGACGCCTCGGCATTCATTCTCGGTGAAAACGGTAAAATTCTCGAAGACGAGTATTTCGTATTCTACAACAACCTGAAATCACCCGACGGAGCCGTTGAGCATACCGGCGACAATCTGACAGGCGAGGGAGAAGGCGATGACGAAAGCATCAGAATCGACCTTTCAAAAATCGATCCCCGCGCAAGCGAAATCACTTTCGTTGTAACAATCCACAAGGCCGACGAGCGCAGGCAGAATTTCGGGCAGGTGCGCAACGCATTTATCCGTGTATACAACGCCGCCAACAAAGAAGAGATCCTCCGCTACGACCTCGACGAGGACTTCTCTGTTGAGACCGCAGTTGAGTTTGGTCGTCTTTACAAGCGCAACGGCCAGTGGAAATTCGAGGCCATCGGCACAGGCCAGAAAGCCGGCCTCGCCGAATATCTGAACAAGTATAACTAATTAAACCATATATCATCATGGCAATACGTCTTGAAAAAGGCCAGCGTATCAACCTCGAGAAAAGCAACGGCTCCAAGCTCACCGACTTCTGCGTGGGCTGCAACTGGGGCGCGATTGTGTCCGGCGGATTCCTTGGCTTTGGCAAAACAGTACAGGATGTTGACCTTGACCTCTCCTGCGTAATGGTCGATGCAAACGGCAACCTTGTCGACCATATCTATTCTCCTCTCTACAAGCACGAATTCCTTGCCCGCTACGGCATGCCTCCCGGCAAGATTGATTCCAACGAGCGCGCCCTCCACCACAGCGGCGACGACCTCAAAGGCGACCAGACAGGCGACGACGGCCTTGACAATGAAATCATCACTGTCGACCTCAGCCGCGTGAATCCCAACGTCGATCAGATTTTCTTCTTCCTCAACAACTGCGGCAGAGAAGACTTCTCCCAGATACCCTACGCGTCTATCCGCATGTACGAGGGCACACCTGCGCGTGTAAAAGAAGTATTTGCGTCCTACAACGTCGCTGCCGAGCCCCAGTACAAGGGAATGACCGCCCTGATCATGGGCAAACTTTACCGTCGCAACGGCGATTGGAAATTCTCCGCTATCGGCGATGCCTATCCCGACGCCAACCTGTGCGAAACAATACGCCGCATAGTTACCAATTACGCAAAATAACTATGAGAAGACTACCCGTATACCTCCTCCTCGACTGCTCGGGTTCGATGTATGGCGAACCCATCGAGGCCGTGAAAAACGGTGTGCAGGTACTGGTTTCGACCCTGCGCCAGGATCCCTACGCACTGGAAACCGCATATCTCAGCATCATAACCTTCGACAGCAGCGCCCGGCAGGTTGCTCCTCTTACCGAACTTTCGGCATTCCAGCAGCCAAATATCCAGGCGAGCGGCTGCACCGCCCTCGGCGAGGCTCTTGCCCTCCTTGCACAGAAAGCTGACCAGGAAGTGACAAAAACGACAGCCGACCAGAAAGGCGACTGGAAGCCGCTCGTGTTCATCATGACCGACGGCGAGCCTACCGATGACCTCAACAAGGGTCTTGCCGAGTTCAAAAAACGCAAATGGGGCATAGTGGTGGCCTGCGCGGCAGGCGCCGGCGCCAACACCGACACCCTGAAGAAAATCACCGAGTGCGTAGTATCGCTCGATACCGCCGACAGCGCCACAATCAAGGCATTCTTCAAGTGGGTGTCGGCATCTGTAAGCTCAGGCAGCATGAAGGTGGAGGAAACAGGGGCGGAAGCCACCACTCTCAGCGAGCTCCCGCCGCCACCGCCCGAAGTAAACATCGTAGTTTAACAGACGTTTAACAACAGAAAAAATGGCAACACTTGAAGAACTCAAAAAAAATCTTCTCGCTGACGGCGTAATCGACGCAGCAGAAGTGGCACAACTTAAAGAAGTGCTCTACGCCGACGGCATAATCGACAAAGAAGAGGCAGACTTCCTCTTTGAACTCAACGACGCCGTGAGCGGCAAGGAAAACGCTCCCGAGTGGAAGGAATTTTTCACACAGGCCATATGCGACTTCCTCCTCAAAGACGAGGTTTCGCCCGGCGTAATCGATGCCGACGAAGAAGCATGGCTCATCGCCAAGGTCAACAACGACGGCCAGGTAGACGAAGCCGAAAAGGCCCTGCTCCGCGCCATCAAGGCTCAGGCCAAGTCGTTCCCCACCGGACTCGAAGCACTACTTTAACACATAATCCCGGTCCCGCCTCCTCCGCGAAACGCTGAGGAGGCGGGATACCATTGGTGTTTTTTATCACCGACGGGGGACATTCAGGCCCTATCGCCAAACCCATAGCCGAATTCAAGAAAACATACAAATATTTCATCTCGCCCAAAACATCGATAAATAATGCGACGTCTTCCCGTATATCTACTCATCGACACCTCCGGCTCAATGCGCGGCGAACCGATCGAATCGGTAAAAGTCGGGCTTGAGGCTATGGTTTCGAGCCTGCGCCAGGATCCCTTTGCACTGGAATCTGTCAATATCAGCATCATCACATTCGACCGCGAGGTAAAGCAGATACTCCCGCTCACCCCGCTCGACGAGCTTCAGCTTCCGGAAATCAACACTCCCGAGAGCGGGCCGACCCATACCGGGCAGGCCTTGAAACTGCTGTGCGAAAAGATTGACAGCGAAGTGCGCATGAGTACTCCCGAACAGAAAGGCGACTGGATGCCGCTGCTCTTCATTATGACAGACGGCAAGCCGTCGGACAGCCAGCTCTACAAGGAGATGATTCCCGAGGTAAAGAAACGTCACTTCGCAAGCATTATAGCCTGCGCGGCCGGAATGAGCGCGAAAACAGAGCCTCTCAAAGAACTCACCGACGAGGTATACTCACTTGACACCGTCGACAGCACCGCTTTCAAAAAATTCTTCAAGTGGGTGTCGGACTCAATCGGTGTCGGAAACCGCAGTATCGGCGCTACCGAAGACCTCGTGCTGCCGCCGCCTCCCGAAGAAGTCAACGTAATCATCTAATCCCTCAGGCAGAATGAACTGTAAACTTGTAGGCCAATTTGTTCAGCACTTAGAGGTGACATTGGCGCCCGGCGAGGATTTCTACGCTGAGAAAAGTTCTGTAATCTATCTCGAAGCCGGGATAGAGAAGGAGCTCAGCTTCAACGGCTCGGGCCTCGGCCGTATCCTCGGGGCAAAGCTATCAGGCGAATCCTTATTTATACTGCGGCTGTTCAATGTTTCCAACATGCCGCGCAAAGTAGTCATCGGCAGCCGTTTCGGCTTGCTCCCGGTAAAAATCAACGGAGAAACCATGATATGCCATCGCGGTGTCTACGTAGGCTCAAACAACAAGGTGAGCGTCACTACCAAGTTGTCGATTGCCGGCCTGACTGGCGGCATGGGGCTGCTCCTGCAGAAGATTCAGGGCAGCTCGACAGTCTTTCTCGACACCAAGGGAACGCCGATAACCATAAACCTGCAGTACGGTGAAACCATCGAGGTTGACGAAGACCATATCATTGCCCTGCTGAACATATCGGAAAATCAGATGCACTCCAACTGGTCGCTCGGCAACCTGCTTGGCGGCGAGGGGCTGAGTATGATGCGCGTCACAGGCCCGGGAACAGTATATCTGTCCCCGAGTAAATTTATGCCGCCCGTAGCGCAATAAACAATCATATACATATCCGTATAAAATAACATCACATATGCGTAGATTACCTATTTACTTCCTCGTAGACATATCCGAGTCAATGGTGGGAACCCCCATAGAGCAGGTGCAGGAGGGCATGCGCACAATTATCCAGAATCTTCGTGTCGACCCCTATGCGCTTGAAACAGTCTTTGTTTCCATCATAGCCTTTGCCGGCAAGGCAAAGGTGCTCTCGCCGCTCACCGAGCTTTACAAGTTCTACCCTCCCACATTCCCTGTCGGAGGCGGCACATCGCTCGGCAAGGGACTCGAATGCCTGATGAACGATATGGACCGGAACATTCAGAAGACCACGATGGAGCAGAAAGGCGACTGGAAGCCGATTATCTTCCTGTTCACCGATGGTAATCCTACCGATGATTATGCGGCTGCGTTCAGCCGCTGGAATGAGAAATACCGCAAGCACTGCTACCTCGTGGCAGTATCCATAGGCGACAATGTAAATGTGTCCACACTTGGCCGGATAACCGACGACATTCTGCTCCTGAAGGAAACAGACCCGGAGTCATTCAGCAAATTCTTCAAGTGGGTCACTGCCTCGATAAAGACAACAAGCATGTCGGTCAGCGAGCAGAATACCGATGAAATCAAGCTTGCTCCGTTATCAGGAATCAATCTCGAAAAGGTTGACCCGCGCGAACATCGCGGCACTGTCGACGAAAATTTCGTGGTTCTGCACGGACGGTGCCAGAACACAAAGCAGGACTATCTCGTAAAGTATGCCCGGCGCGTTCAGCCTCTCGAAGGGCTGGAGATGTTCAATGCCACCGACTTCAAGCTCGTCGGCGCCTATCCTGTCGACAAGGCCACATACGCAAGCCTCTCGGCAGGCCAGCAGGCTAAAATCAACACACTGGAGCTTGTCGGGGTGCCCGCTTGTCCCTGCTGCGGCAACCAACTCGGCGTTGTTGTATGTGACTGCGGCAATATCTTCTGCGTAGGCGAAAGCAATACAAACGAATGTCCCTGGTGCGGACTCAGAGGCACTCTCGGCCAGGCAGACCCCGCCGGTATGGACATCACCCGAGGTTTAGGTTAAACATGGACAGAAAACAACGAATGGCAATGCGGAAGAGCCCGTCTGCCCGCCGCCTCAACGAGTCTGCACTGGCTCTTGACAAGGCCATGCAGAGAGCCGGCATACCCTCTTCCGATAAGGAATCGTTCCTCGATTGGACTATCGCTTCGTTGTGGAACACTTTCAAAGAAGAACGTATGAATCAACGAATAATGATTGAAAACGAAATCCGCCAGTTCGGATTGCGTTTCCCCAACGGGACTGTGAAAAAGGACTACTCCGTATCCTTCGAACTACCCACCGATAAGATCTCCGATATCGAACTCATCGGCGCAGAGGAGCTTGGCCTTGTCCTCGCTGTCGGCGAAGACGGCAGATGCTCCCTGAGCGGCAAGCCTAAGACCGCAGGCGACTTTTCGCTGAAACTTCGCTACAGGACAGTCGAGGGAGAGCCCGCCTCGGAACTCGCCATACCTGTGGCGTTCAATCCCAATCCGCGTGATTTGTGGAAGAACATACCTACCGACACCGGCATTCCCTACTACAAGCCCGACTGCGACAACGCCTATATCAAAGTCGAGTCCGCAGCCGACGGAACTCCTAAAAAAGACATAGTTGCCGCAAGTCAGCGCGGCCGCAGCCATGCGCAGGAGGGTAAAGCCCGTGATGACCATTTCAGCCTCTTTCATTGCGACGAATCCGACTGGTATATAATTGCTGTAGCCGACGGCGCCGGTAGCGCAAAGTACTCCCGCAAGGGGTCCGAGGTAGCCTGTCAGACAGTGATTGACCACTGCAAGAGCCTCCTCCTTGATAATCCCGATTTCGAGGCTTCTATTCGTGAATATGAGGCTGAGCGTGAAAATCAGGAGAAGCGCACCAATGTCACTCGTTATGTAATCGACATCATTTATAAAGGTGCGATGAAAGCGCACGAGGCTGTCAAAAAGGTTTCCGAAGCCAACGAAGAAGCCAAGCTAAAGGACTTTGCGACAACCCTTATGTTTGCCATCTGCAAGAAGTACGACTTCGGCTGGTTCATAGCGTCGTTCTGGGTCGGCGACGGCGCGATGTGCCTTTTCGACGCCGAGAACAAGACCGCCAAGCTGCTTGGCACTCCCGATGAGGGAGAGTTCTCGGGGCAGACCCGCTTCCTCACAATGCCCGAGATTTTCAGAGATCCCGAAGTTGTGGCCAAAAGACTCCGAATGGCAATCGTGCCTGATTTCACAGCCCTTTTCCTGATGAGCGACGGCATATCCGACCCCATGTTTGAGACCGATAAGAACCTCAACGACTATGCCAAATGGGAGGAGTTTTACAACAATCTCCAGAACGGCTTCCCCGAAGATGAAATCGGCGGAGTAGACCTTTCCGACGACAATGAAGCGTCAAAAGACCAGCTCCTGAGGTGGCTCGACTTCTGGAGTCCCGGCAACCACGACGACCGCACAATAGCAATCCTTTATTAACCGGCACGCTTATGGCACAGACAATCAAACTTACAGCGACCGACGGCACCACGGTCGAGTTTGTCGACGAAGTTATCGGCAGCGGCGCCATGAAGGATGTATATTTCAGCCCTGATAAAAGCTATGTCGTGGGCTTCTTCCGCACACCCCAGGATGCCAACGCAAAGGACCGTCTTCAAAACATCGTAGGAAAATACCGGGATAAGATTTTCGGTCAGATAGGCGGCGACTACTGGGAAAATCTCTTCTGCTGGCCCACCAAGCTTGTGGAATGGAACGGCAAGTTAGGCATAGTGTGCCCCGCTTACCAGAAACATTTTTTCTTCAGCGACGGGATGTTCAAAGGCAAGGAGAAGGAAGGCAAATGGTTCGCCTCGGCCAAACTGCGCAACAAATTCCTGAAACCGTCCCAGAAAGGCACGTGGCTCACCCACTATCACATGTGCCTGCAGATAGCACGCGCCGTCCGCAGACTTCACGCCGCCGGTCTGGCCCACTCCGACCTCTCGTACAAGAACGTGCTCGTCGACCCTGAAAGCGGGCGTGCCGCCGTCATTGACTGCGACGGCCTTGTTGTGCCCGGCAAATATCCGCCCGACGTTGTGGGCACTCCCGACTTCATAGCTCCCGAAGTGCTTCAGACACGGGCTCTGAAACTCGGCGACCCCGGCAAGAAACTCCCCAGCATACAGACCGACCGCCATGCACTGGCGGTGCTCATATATATGTATCTGCTCAACCGCCACCCACTTCGCGGAGGCAAGGTCAACGACCTCGATGCGGCCAAAGACGAAGAGCTGTCGATGGGTGCCAAAGCTCTCTTCGTGGAGCACCCCACCGACAAGAGCAACAGACCTAAAATCAAGAATCTGGCCCCGTCCGAGCTTCCGCAGGGCGATGTCGACAAACTACCCTACACTATCTGCGGGCCATATCTGAAAGAACTGTTCGACAGGGCGTTTATCGACGGTCTGCACGACCCGATGAAACGCCCCACGGCCGACGAATGGGAAAACGCATTGGTCAAGACCACCGACCTAATGCAACCCTGTCAGAATCCAAATTGCGAAGCTCACTGGTTTGTATTCGACAATTCGACAAAGCCGAAATGTCCGTTCTGCGGCACCGAGTATCACGGCCAGCTGCCCGTGCTGAACCTCTACTACTCGCCTGCCAAAGGCAAGTTCCTGCCCGAAAACTACCGCTTGATGGTCTACGACAAGCAGTCGCTCTACATGTGGCATGTCAATCGGTTCATCACTCCCAACGAACGAACCAAGCCCGAAGACAAGAAACCCGTCGGCGACTTCCATTTCCACAACGGCAAGTGGATACTCATCAACCGTCGCCTCCCCGACATGTGGGACGTCACCGAGCAGCCCAAGCGTCAAATCAAGGTCGGAGAATATGTTGAACTGACCGACGGACGCAAAATCCTTCTCTCCGGAGAAGACGGTGGTCGCCTTATTGTAGTCCAGCTTGTAAACAACTAATACTAAACCAACATATTATGCATAACAACAACATAAACGTGACCCCTAAGCTCGTCAAAGTAGCAATCTGGGGCATAGCCGGAATCGTGCTGTTTGTCATTGCCCTGGCCTTCATACGACCGTGGTACAACGTATGGTCACAGGAAATGGAAGGTAAAGCCGAGTTTGCTAAGGCTGAACAGAACCGTAAAATCAAGATTGAAGAGGCAAAAGCCAATCTTGAAGCGGAAAAACTGAATGCTCAGGCTGAAATTGAACGTGCCAAAGGCGCCGCCGAAGCTATCCGCATCGAAAACGGAAGTATCACACCGACCTACATTCAGTATCTTTGGGTGCGACAGCAATCCGACCTCAGCAACAAGACCGTGATTTACGTGCCTACTGAAACGAACCTGCCCATACTTGAATCGACCCGGGCATTAACAATTCCGCAACAGTAACAAACACAGAAACATACATATGTCACAAAAAAATCATTACACCGGACTTACCGATGCGGAAGTATCGGCAAGCCGCGAAAAAAACGGCGTCAACATACTCACGCCACCCGAGAAGGACCCGCTGTGGAAGCGATTCCTTGAAAAATTCGGCGACCCGCTGATTATCATACTTCTGATTGCAGGCGTGCTGTCAATCGGCATTTCCTGTTATGAGTTCTGGGGACTCGGACAAGGTGCCGGGGTCTTCTTCGAGCCTATCGGTATCTTCATCGCCATTCTCCTTGCCACCGGTCTCGCATTCATTTTCGAGCTGAAGGCAGACAAGGAATTTGCACTGCTCAATCAGGTGAACGACGACGAGCCGGTGCAGGTTGTCCGCAACGGCAACGCCATGCAGATAGCGAAAAAAGACGTGGTTGTAGGCGACATAGTGATTCTCAACACCGGTGAGGAAGTTCCCGCTGACGGCGAACTGCTTGAAGCCGTCATGCTCAACATCGACGAGTCAACTCTGACCGGTGAGCCTATCTGCCACAAGACAACCGACCCTACCGAGTTCGACAAAGACGCCACCTTCCCGAGCAACCACGCCATGCGCGGCACCAAAATCATGGAAGGCCACGGCGTGATGCGTGTGCTTGCCGTGGGCGACAAGACCGAGAACGGAAAGGTGTTTGAAGCCGCTCAGATCGACGACAGCGTGAAAACGCCACTTAACGAGCAGCTCGACGGCCTCGGAGATCTCATAACGAAAATCTCCTACGGCTTTGCCGCTGCCATCATTCTGGGCCGTATAGTGATGTATTTCATCAACGTTCCCGAATTTGACTGGGTATCATTCCTTGCCTATTTCCTCCAGACCCTGATGGTGGCCGTCACCCTGGTGGTAGTGGCTGTCCCCGAAGGCCTGCCTATGGCTGTGACCCTTTCACTGGCATACTCGATGCGCCGCATGCTCAAGACCAACAACCTCGTCCGCAAGATGCACGCATGCGAGACCATGGGCGCCACCACCGTTATCTGTACCGACAAGACAGGCACTCTGACACAGAACCAGATGCAGGTGGCCGATGAGAAATTCTTCGGTAATCCCTCTGATGATGTGCTCATCGAGGGTATCGCAGTCAACTCGACAGCCCAGCTCGACCTTTCGGGCGACAAGCCTCAGGTACTTGGCAATCCGACCGAAGGGGCTCTTCTCCTCTGGCTCCGGAAGAGAGGTGTCAACTATCTCGACGTCAAGGACAAGGCTCAGCGCATTGAGGAACTTCCGTTCTCTACCGAGCGCAAGTATATGGCTACTGTCGTCAAGTCCGCTACAGGCAAGACAATCCTCTATGTCAAGGGTGCCCCCGAAATCATCTTCGGCATGTGTAAGAACACAGCCGGAGTAACAAAGCAGGAGATAGATGCCCAGCTTCTCGAATATCAGAACCAGGCTATGCGAACCCTCGGCTTCGCATATCAGGAACTCGGCGACGGCGACAAGACCATCGAAAACAGCAAGGTCGTTGCCGAAAACCTTACGTTCCTCGGAATTGTGGCGATCTCCGACCCTGTTCGTGTCGATGTTCCCGATGCTGTGCGCGAAGTGATTGACGCCGGTATCAAAGTCAAGATCGTCACCGGAGACACTCCCGGAACCGCCAAGGAAATCGGCCGCCAGATAGGCCTCTGGAACGACGCAGCCGACGGCGACCGCAACATCATCACCGGCACCGAATTTGCAGAACTCTCCGACAAGCAGCTCAAAGAGCGTGTCGGCGAGCTGAAGATTATAGCCCGTGCCCGCCCGATGGACAAGAAGCGCCTTGTCGAAGCCCTTCAGGCAAACAACGAGGTTGTGGCCGTTACCGGTGACGGCACCAACGACGCACCCGCGCTCAAGACCGCCCACGTGGGTCTGTCGATGGGCGACGGAACATCGGTTGCCAAGGAAGCCTCCGACATAACCATCATCGACAACTCGTTCTCCTCGATAGGGCGTGCCGTGATGTGGGGGCGCTCGCTCTTCCAGAACATTCAGCGTTTTATCCTCTTCCAGATGACAGTGAACGTGGCGGCCTGCTTCATAGTCCTTTTCGGAGCCTTTATGGGCATGCAGTCGCCCCTCACGGTCACCCAGATGCTTTGGGTGAACCTTATCATGGACACTTTCGCCGCCATGGCACTCGCATCTCTGCCCCCGTCGCAGACGGTAATGAAAGAAAAACCCCGCTCGCGCGAGGCATTCATCATAAACCGTCCGATGCGGAGATCAATCATCGGCACAGGCGGTGTGTTCTTCCTCCTCCTTCTGGCACTGCTCTACTACTTCGAGCATGCCGACATCACATCTCTTACCGAGGTAGGACGCGTGGCGACGGGTGCCAACACCGGCCTGAGCGGCTACGAACTGTCACTCTTCTTTACAATCTTCGTGTTCCTGCAGTTCTGGAATATGTTCAACGCCCGCGCTTTCGCAACAGGCCGCTCGGCATTCCACTTCAAAGACTGCAAAGGCTTCGGACTGATAGCTCTCGTGATACTCCTCGGCCAGATAGTGATTGTAAGCATCGGTGGTGAATTCTTCAATGTACAGCCGCTGAAATTCATCGACTGGGTAATAATCATCGGCAGCACCTCCGCCGTGCTTTGGATCGGCGAGCTGATTCGACTCTTCAAGAAATAATTTTCCTCCACACAAGGCAGAGGCGTGCATACCAGACCATATGCACGCCTCTGCCACATTCTTACAGCGACTCTATCAGGCCGAACAGCTCCGACAGGGAGGCATCTTTGAGCAGCACAGTGTTGTCTGGTGTCATCACATATATAACCGGCATGGCAGGCAAGGTATATAAATCTTTCTCGGCCACTTCTCCCTCAGGCGACATACCGCAGAGCCAGCCCTGCGGCATCGACGTGTCGTCCTCGGCCCATATCTCGGCATCGCCGTCGGGATACACAGCCAACACCTTAATCATCCCCGCTGCCACAGCCTCGCCAAGCAACTCGGAAGCAGCCAGATGACTCATTATCTCGTGGCAGTGCTCGCATTCGGGGTCGTAGAACACCACCATTCGCAACTGTCCTTCCGCGGCCTCCTTGTAGAGAGATGTACGGCTGCCGTCACGGCACACTATCGCAAAATCAGTGGCAACAGTTCCCCGCCGGTTTTTCTTCACATCTTCTATCTGCGCCCTGACCCGCACCCGCCTGTCGCTGTCGAGAAATGGCGAACTGTCCACAGCACTCAAAAAGAGATAGTACAGCTCCTCGTCGCGCATCGACGAATTCGGGCTTGTAAGAAAACGCTCGGCCACGTCCATCACCCTGTGATACGCCGCAGTATCGGCCTCGGCGCGCTTCATCAACCCCGCCACGGCCTTTCGGGCATCGTCAGGCGAGGCATACGGAAACGCCGACAGGTAGCGCGCGAAATGCCGCTCCATGAAGGCGTCGTCGGCCACACGGGCCGTGTCGGTAAAATCCATATTGTCCCAATAATGCATAAGCACATAGCCCGCCACCGCCTCAGGCTCGGATATGGCAAGCGGCACTTCGGGAATTACAAGATCGTCGACGTGGCCCCCGTCCACCAAGGCCGAGTCGGCCTCTGCCACGGAATTTTCCTTAACCGCGCCTCCTGCAGACCTTGCATCGGAACACGATACCGCCAGCATGGCGCCGACGAACAATGATGTCAACACACAAATCCTCATATTAATCAACAATTGTTACATTTCGCTCAGTAATACACCGATTTACGGCTTCGCAAAATTAGAAATTTCCAAACACATATTAACACACCCCGCCATATATTTTTAACATATAACACCCTATTTTCACATCCACGGCTCTTTATAATCATAAGCCACATAGTACAAATATCGTCATCATACCACTTTCCACAATTCATATACCACTCATTTGGTTGGTTTTAGCAACACTCACGGCGTCTTAGTACTGATAAGCCTAAAAAGCTGTACTCCGGATAGCAAAGAGGTAGTTGAGCATATTTTAGTTAATTATGGTTAAACTGGGGGGGGGTATCCGTTAAACTGAATTAATCGTTCACACACCACACAGATAAAAATTATAATTTCGCGCCGGATTTGACAAACCGACTACCACGTAAGCGCGTAGCCTTGATCTTGAGAATATATTAAACTTGGACGCTTTCTCCCGAAAGTACACAATTTTAGGTAAATAAAACACATTATGCTGACCAATCGTGCATTCTTCAAAAGAATGGCTATTGTAACTTGTTTTGCTTACACCGTTCTCCTACCTATAGACGCAAGGGCATGTGAGCAATTTACTGAGGTAAACAACAACACAAGCGGCGATACAACCGCCACACAACAGCGCGTGCAAGAAAACCTACCCGTTTTCGCTGCCGACAGTGTGACTGCCGACACCGTTCCATCACGCGTCGTAGAACACCCCAAATGGAACTTCGGCACCAACCTGCTTGAATGGATCGGAGTAATGCCTAATCTCAAATACACCACCTGGGCAGCCAATGTATACGGTGAGTTCTACTTCAAAAATCAGTTCTCCGTACGTATTACCGCCGCTTACAGCGAACACCACTACTCAAAGGGTGAAAAATTCCAAGGATTCACTTCCTATATAGTCGAACCCCGCTACTGGATTCGGAAAGACGCCACTTTCCAAGGATTCTCATGCGGCATATACGGCCAGCTCGGCGATTACAACGACGTCGACCCCGACCGCAAATACACCGGTCACTTCTGGGGTGCGGGACTCTCGGCCGGATACCTTTACCCGATATGGAAAGGTCTTGCCGCCGAATTCAGCGTCCGCGCAGGCTACCGCTCTACCGAAATCAAAAAATACGTCTACAACAGCTCCGGCGACAGGTGCCTTTGCCAGCGAATCGACCAAAACCGCTTCGTTCTCTCAGGATTCGCCCTGAACCTCTCCTGGAGATTCTGATTCAATCCCGACAGGCACCCGCCTGCCGCGTCTGTGGTTTCCCGGCTCCGGCGGAACCGCACTGCTATGTGTGATTACAATAATCTAATTCATATATACCTTCATCAATCCACATTTATGAAAAAAGTACTTTCAATGGTGGCACTCGGCTCGATGCTCTTCGGGCTAAGCGCATGCTCATCTGAGGAACAAGAAATCGAACAGGCTACTTCGGGCAATGTGTTCGTAAAACTCGAAAACGTAGTCGGGCCCAGCTCGCGTATGACCGAACCGGCCAAGGGCGACGCGGACGTCACCGAATTCCACAACGGATTCCTTATCTTCGGAACCCCGAAATCGGCAATCCGCAAGCACTACCAGATTGTGTCGAGCGCCAAAGAGGAAATCAAATCCGACCACGTGGTGCTTCTCGATGACCTCCGCAAAGGCAAGAACTTCGAGGGAATACCCGGCGATGTGACAAACGTGGCAATCGTAGCCAACGTGACTGAGGAAGAACTCAGCGCAGCTGAATTCCAGAACGGTACGATCCGCTTCCACAACGATGTGCTCAACCACATAATCCAGCTCCGCAACCAGCATGCCGACAATATGAGCCATGTGGCCCTCTACGACATGAAGACGCTTCAGGCCGGAGCCGTCAAAGGCACCATGAGCGCCAGCCTCGAGCTCAAGCCTTTGTGCGCCCGTCTGGAAATAGCCAAAATCACTCCCGGACCCGACGTGATCGAATACCAGGTCGACGGCATTTATCTCTCCGGCTTCTACGACCGTATGCCCATCAGCCAGATCTCCAACCGCGAATACTGGTGCTCTCCCGAATATGACAAAGAAGATCCGGCGGCAGAACTCCAGCGCTTCTTCAGCGGCTACCCCTATCTCGCCAACACCGACATCAAAAGCGTGACTGAAACCGTCGGCGAAGGTGACGAGGCAAAAACAGTCACTGCTTTCTACCCCGAAGCGGACGGCAAAGTATGGGCATATCCCTTCTTCGGAAAATCCGAACTCCGCAACGACGATGGACACTACGGACTCCGCCTCATTGTAAAGGTATCGCATCTCAAGGTATACCTCAAGGACGAAAACGGCGACAAGCATCTGCACGACGTCACAAAGGACGACAAAGACAAAGGCATACCTGAAGACAAGGCCGGCATACGCTACCTCAACATCAACGGTTTCGTGGAAGAATACCACAACACCGAGGCTGAGCCTGTACAGTTCTACAACGGCAACGTATACACCGTCCAGAACTTCGAGATCACCACTCAGAACCTCTCCGACAGGATTATGCCTACCGACATCAACGTCAACATCACCGTGCAGGTGAAACCCTGGACTATCAAGAAAGTATATCCCCAGATCTAATCTCTTTTGACGACCTTGCCTCATGTCGAAAGTACTATACAATATCCTTATCCCGGTGGTAGTGTTGCTGCTCTGCCCGGCCTGCATCACGGAGGTCGACGTAGGCGCATGCAACAACACCGTGATACGGTTTGAATATCTTGCAGACGGACAAGAAGACGTATTCCCCGAATACATTTCCTCTGTCACATACTGCATCTATGACGGCGAAGGCGGGATTGTGACACAGGCTACGCTGGACAAAAACATGCTCGACGAGTTTCAGGGCCTGAAACTGCGCCTGCATTCCGCCGGCGACTACAGCCTGGTAGCATGGGGAAACCTCGGCACGCACTGCGAGCTTTACTCTGAGGAAAAACTTTCCGACGGCAAAGTGGCGCACCCATCTGAAACCCCCGGGACATTCGACAGACTATATCTCGGAACGCTCAGCTTCAACCTCGAAAGCGTCGACGGACGCCACGAGTGGGTGGCACCGCTCCATTCGGCCCACGTGACACTGAATGCCTACATCCAGTCAACATTGAGCGAGGCCGCCGGTGCGTACGCCATCCGTGTGGGAAAATTTGCCACCGGTGTGTCCAACAGTGGCGAAACGCTCGGACCCGACCGCGAATACTGCCCCGTGTTCACCGACGATATCGAAGGACGCATCAAGTCTACCACATGGCTGCCGCGCTTCGACGAAAACACCGAAGCCACAATCGAGGTATTCAGCACTATTTCGGAGAGCAATGTGGCATCAGTGAAGCTGTCGGACTATATCTCGGCCAACAATATCAGGATTACCGGTGTGGAAGAAGCCGTCATCGACGTCCTCATATCCGTTTCCGGAACGAATATTTCAATCAAATTCCCCGGATGGAAGCCCAAACCTGTCTATCCGAGCATTTAAACACGAAAAGAAATGTTCAGAAAACTCCATAACATATCTGCCGTAATCTGCGCCATATCGACGTTGCTGCTGCCCTCGTGCTCTTCCGACGAGCCTGAAAACCGTACGGCCGAGCTTGCAGTGACAATCGAGGCTCGCGGACCGCGCGCCGAAGAAGGCACCGGCTCCCTCCACGACGACCTGACGCTCTACGAAGGGATAGTCCTGATATACAACAAAGACGGCATCTTCGAGGCGGCCGAGAAATTCGACCCCGCCAAGAAAATGGCCACCTTGCGTATGACAGATGGCCAAAAGCGGATAGTGGCTCTGGCAAATCCGCCAAAAGCGCTCCGCGACCTCATCGCCACCGACTGCCACGAGCCGATACTCGACGAGTTCGGCAACCCCAAGACCTATATGGGAGATACGCTCTACCGCAATCTCAAGCCGGTACACAATCTGTATTCCGACCTCGTGGCAACGCTGAGCCTTTCTGCCGACTATTGCAAAAGTGTGCAGAATAGCAGGCGCATGCTGCTTATCCACGACAAAGACGTGACTATCAGCACCGAGGACGGCAAAAGCAGCTACGTTGAAATACCCCTCGTATCTCCGATGGCGAGAATTGACCTGCATGCACGGTGCCTGCCCAAAGAAAAAGAAAGAGTGGCCGACGCCGCAATCCGTGTTTCCTACATTTCCCCGTCACTCAACTGGGACATGACACAGCCGTCGGTAGTCGGTGATATTGTCACCAAATTCACCGACGTGTCCGACAGAATGACTGCTGTCACTACCGAGGATGAGCTGTTCGACACCGATTGGAAAACGACCGTTGTCAAAGAGACAGACCCTCTGGCAACGCTCTACACCTACTACAGCGACGTGAACGCACGCCTCGAAGTGGGACTCCGCTTCAAAGGCAGTGCCGACTACGACTGGTTTCCCATCGATCTGAAAAAACTGCTTGACGAGTACAAAGGACTCGAGGCAGGACATCTCTACCAGATTTTCATAACGGTATATCCCGACAAAGTAGGTCACATAATAGTTGACCCGTGGATAGTGCCCGGCAATCTCGAATTTACAATCGGATAATCAACGCGCTCCCGGGCTGACCACAAAAAACCCGGGAGCGCTATTCAATAACCGCGTCAATGAAAAGTCCCAAACTCATTGCCATAATCGCAACCGCCACCATCGCCCTGGCCTCCTGCACCGAGGACATCGACAGCCCCGGTTCGTCTGACGCCCTGCCCGGCGACCGCGCCGCCACAATCGAGGTACCGCTGAGGCTGCATGCCGGCGCGCCTGTACCCGTGGGCAAGCCGCTGGTCAACGACATTCCCTCGCGCGCCGAAGGCGACACCGGCTCCGGCGAAACACCCGTCGACCCCGAGAAGGCCGCCGAAGAGGCGATCCACGACATATGGGTGTTCCAGTACGACCAGAACGGCAAACAGCTCATCATGCCGCGCTACTACGAGGTGACGTCAACGGAGATCAAGAAACTCAACATACGTCTGGCAGAGGGTGTCGACAGCCACGTGTACGTGCTTGCCAACACCTGCGACCCCGAATGGGCAAAAGGAAAGGACTTCTCGACGGTCGAGAAATTCGTAGACTACAAATACCCCTTCACCGAAGATAACGTGGAGATGGGTACCGACGAATACCTTCTTATGGAAGGCTCCGTAAAAGAAACCATACGCAAAGAAACCGACCTGCACCCCATCGACATACACCTTACCCGAATGATGGCCAAGATAAGCTTCAAGTACGTCAAGGCAGAGGAAGCCAAAGGGCTGGTGGTGACACGCGTGCTGATCCACAACATGCCCACCATGATGCGTATGGAAGAAACACCCGAAAACGAAAATTACCCCCTCGGCGACTTTGAAACCCTTGCCGTCACACTCGACAAGGAGCTTGAGCCGGGAATGATATACACCTTTTACATGCCTGCCAACAGGCGTGGAACAAGCACCAACACCGACCCCAAATACAAGAACAACGGAGCCCCCGACAAAGCGCTCTACGTGCAGCTGTTTGTAACATCGCGTACCAACGGCTCCAACTTCCTCTACACCATATACCTCGGCGCAAACGACTACAACGACTTCAACGTGCGCCGAAACCACAACTACAACATAACGCTTAATCTCAAGTCGGAGAACCGCGACGACCGCGTGCTCGCCGCACCGGCCAACTGCTTCGTGATGAACACCGGCAACGAGATAATGTTCGACCCCTACACGCGCACCGAAAAAGGCGGCGGATTCTCATACTCCAAATACGTGAACAAAAGCGTGCCGGAGAAAAAAATTGCCTCCGTGAAGATACTTTGGCAACAGGCAAACGTGATTGGCAACAACTCCGACCAGACCGACCCCGACAAACGCCGGGTATGGCTCGACGAGTACGACCGCGTGCACGTCAAAGCCGGAACAGCCGTCGGCAACGCCGTGATAGCCGCCTACAACAACGCAGGCAAGATTCTATGGTCCTGGCACATATGGGTAAACAACGAAAGCCCCGCAAACCTCGACGAAGCCGTGACATACTACACCTTCGGCTGGGACAACAGCGGCATAAAGTCTGACGGCAACATACGCGGTGTCAAAGGACGCTCCCTGATGAAATGCAACCTCGGGGCAAAATCGGCGAACCCCAACGCCACCGGCTCCACCACCTACGGCTGCGTGTACCAGTGGGGGCGCAAAGACCCATTCCTTATCGGAAGCGCCACATACGCCCACGACTACTACGCCTACAATGCAGCCAACATAGGCACGCTATACGACAACGAGTACAAGGCCATTCCCATGACCACGAACGGAAACACGCACACCACCGAACTGTTCAGCACCGAAAAAGTAAGCGCCACCACCGGCTCCATCGAATACGTCACCGAGCACCCCACACACTTCATAAGCCCTGTGAAAGCAGGCGACTCGTACAACTCCGTACCCGCAAACCACGACAACGAAGGCGACTGGTACTGGAAGCACAACGACAAGCTGTGGGGAGGAAAGCCATACGCCGAGTCAACAAAAAAATACGTGGTGTCCGCCGGCTGCGAACTCACCGACAACGGCGCCACCGAGAAATCAATCTTCGACCCCTGCCCGGCAGGATGGATGGTGCCTCCGGGCGACATGTGGCTCGGATTTACCGTCAACGGCAAAAACGCCTCCACATATGCCGCCATAAACTCCACATCGTCTTCCGACAACAGCTCCCTGCGCGGATACCGCATGTACGTGCAGGAATGGAAGAAGGGAACGTGGGTATACTTCCCCAGCCAGGGACTGCGCACGATGGGAGGACGCCCCTGGCGCAACGGCGTGTGCGGCAACTACCACACATCGTCGGCCTCGGCCGGAGGACGCGTCAACATATTCCACCTCCACACCCCCCAGGCATTGTCGCCCTTTGAAACCGACTACGGCTATACCTGCCGCGCCATAGGCGGCCCCATACGCTGCGTGCGCGATGTAGACGACACCAACGAATAAACCCATACCCATACATACAGCAATGAGAATCCTCTCGAAACTGATTC